>OBLI01000385.1_pt1:45000-46989 | contig 46989 bp, 30 predicted proteins | sample 1519701 | NCBI WGS metagenome assembly OBLI01 (sample SAMEA3663005, study PRJEB22513) | pig gut metagenome | biome: pig gut; feature: pig-associated habitat; material: faeces | place: France | collected 2012
AGACTCGCTCTCGCTTCGGCTCACGCACCTCAGGTGCTTAACCTCGCCGGCACGAAGCAACTCGTAGGCTCATTATGCAAAAGGCACGCCGTCGCCATCGCTGGCTCCGACCGCTTGTAAACGAACGGTTTCAGGTTCTATTTCACTCCCCTGCTCGGGGTTCTTCCCACCTTTCCCTCACGGTACTGGTACACTATCGGTCTTCTGGTAGTCTTTAGCCTTGCGGGATGGTCCCCGCGGATTCGGACAGGATTCCTCGTGCCCCGCCCTACTCAGGTGGCGGTCCTGACTCGTCCTCGTTGCCGGTACGGGCGTTTCACCCTCTATGCGGCGCGTTTCCACGCGCTTCCCGTTCCTTGACGAATTCTCTTGACCGCTCCTACAACCCCGGCGTGTCCTTGAACACACCGGTTTAGGCTCTGCCCCTTTCGATCGCCTCTACTCAGGGTATCGATTGTTTCTTTCTCCTCCTCCCGGTACTGAGATGTTTCAGTTCCCGGGGTTCGCTCCGGCTGTGCCGGTGGATGGTCTTCAACCATCCGGGTTGCCCCATTCGGACATCCACGGATCAAAGCCTGCTTGCGGCTCCCCGTGGCTTCTCGCAGCTTGCCACGTCCTTCTTCGCCTCCAGAAGCCCAGGCATCCCCCGTTCGCTCTTATCCTCTTTCTCTCGTGAATCACGGTCCACTCCGCACAGCCTTCCGGCCATGCAGGCTTTCCGCGACTTGTCTCGTTTTGCCTGTGAAACTTCAGTTCTTGTTCGCAACTCGATTTGACTCTCGTTTTTGATTTTCAAACTGATTTCTTTCTGTTTTTCTTTACCTCTTATTCTCTCTCAACGTTGTCAATGATCTCGCGTGCGGCTCACAGCGCTCGCACTGCTGTATTTTTCAAAAAAGACTGAAGTTCCGCATTCCGAAGCGGTACCGCTGAACCATGAGCGTCATCGTCAAATCGCGCTCCAAAAAGGAGGTGTTCCAGCCACACCTTCCGGTACGGCTACCTTGTTACGACTTAGCCCCAATTACCAGTTTCGCCCTAGGCCGCTCCTTGCGGTCACGGACTTCAGGCGCCCCCGGCTTTCATGGCTTGACGGGCGGTGTGTACAAGGCCCGGGAACGTATTCACCGCGCCATGGCTGATGCGCGATTACTAGCGAATCCAGCTTCGTGGGGTCGGGTTGCAGACCCCAGTCCGAACTGAGGCCGGCTTTTGGGATTGGAGACTGCTTGCGCAGACCCGGCTCTCTGTACCGGCCATTGTAACACGTGTGTAGCCCCGGACGTAAGGGCCGTGCTGATTTGACGTCATCCCCACCTTCCTCACACCTTACGGCGGCAGTGTCCGCAGAGTGCCCAGCATCACCTGATGGCAACTACGGAGAGGGGTTGCGCTCGTTATGGCACTTAAGCCGACACCTCACGGCACGAGCTGACGACAACCATGCAGCACCTCCACAGGAGCCCCGAAGGGCCTCATCATCTCTGATTCGTTCTCCTGCAGTTCAAGCCCGGGTAAGGTTCCTCGCGTATCATCGAATTAAACCACATGTTCCTCCGCTTGTGCGGGCCCCCGTCAATTCCTTTGAGTTTCAACCTTGCGGTCGTACTCCCCAGGTGGATGGCTTATCGCTTTCGCTTGGCCGCCGAATCCTAAAACCCGACAGTTAGCCATCATCGTTTACTGCGTGGACTACCAGGGTATCTAATCCTGTTCGATCCCCACGCTTTCGTGCCTCAGCGTCAATTGCGGATTTGTGAGATGCCTTCGCAATCGGTGTTCTGAGTGATATCTATGCATTTCACCGCTACACCACTCATTCCTCCCACAGCATCCGCATTCCAGCCTCACAGTATCAACGGCACTTTCCGGGTTGAGCCCGGGCCTTTCACCGCTGACTTGCAAAGCCGCCTACGCACCCTTTAAACCCAATGAATCCGGATAACGCTCGCATCCCCCGTATTACCGCGGCTGCTGGCACGGAGTTAG
>OBLI01000386.1_pt1 | contig 46971 bp, 42 predicted proteins | sample 1519701 | NCBI WGS metagenome assembly OBLI01 (sample SAMEA3663005, study PRJEB22513) | pig gut metagenome | biome: pig gut; feature: pig-associated habitat; material: faeces | place: France | collected 2012
AATTCGGCGAGCGGTCTTACACAAGGTAAGACCCTACAGCGGTGGAAATCATCGGCGGAAATCATCGGCGGAAATCATCGGCGGAATACGCAATGAAAAAATCCGTGTTAATCCGTGTTTTCCGTGCCTAATAAAAAATTAAAAAATTAAAAAATTAAAGAATTAAAGGATTAAAAAAAAGAATATGACTAAGGAGAATAAATCGAGGCTTATTAAGTTTCTATGGAACCTTGCCTCTGCGGTATTAGCCGCAATCGGAACCGCACTTGGAGTATCGTGTGCCGTAATGGCATAGAATAGAAGGCATTATCAGACGGCTTTTTCGGGAGCCAATAATAATGAAAAAATGCGAAAAATGGCTGAGATTATACTTAATCACTCAGCCATTTTTTTTATTTCTTAGCCCCGAAAAAGTATTGTCCTTTCTTGCGGGTGATACTGCCGAATAGAATGGCATGACGTGGACAATGGTGATAACAAGCCATGCATCCTGTGCAAGTGGCGTCATGCTTCCATTGTGGTAAAGACGAAGAGTCGTATTGGATATTCCCAACAGGACATACCTTTGCACACATACCGCAATGTATGCACACATCACTGTCAACCCTAAACTTGCGGTCATTCACCATGTTGCGGTTGAAGTATTCGCCGATGACATAGGTGAGTAGCCAAGGGGTAGTGCCCTTCACTAAGTCTTCCCCCTTGTTCCTGTATTTCACACAATCTGCAATAAAAGAGATTCTCGCATTGGCATTTTCTATCTTGCTTCTTTCCAAATCTTTGGAGTCGGTGTCCATGAATGGCAAACAGACATACGTGTTCGGCATTTGTACCGATGCGCAGAATTCGAGTGTCATACCTTTTAATTTCAATTCATTGCGGAAGATATCAAGTGCCAAGCCCGTCTCGTCGCCACAAGTGCAAACGGCAAATACATACCTTTCTGCAAAGATAGAGTGGGGCAGAGAACGCACAAACTGGCGCATGATGCGAGGCGGTTGCCATCCATGAATAGGGAATGCGAATCCTATTGGTTCCTCGGGAGATAACGATGATGTATATGACATATTATTGAGAGATTCATAATCCATCGTCGAAATGTCAAAAGTGTCGCAATTCAATAGATTTGCAATTCTCGTTGCCACCCATCGTGTATTTCCCGTACCTGAGAAATAGAAAATCATAATATTATGTTTATTGTTTGGGTGTTACGCGGAAAACAATGCGGAACGACCCTTCATTGTAACTTGTACTGGTAATTTTTCTTCCTTTCGATATGAGCGTTTTTCGACCTTTCACAGCCAAACATCCTCACCATTGTCTGGTTGAGAAGATGTTCGGCTGTGTGTGAAGGTTCGTGTTCGTTCTTATTATGTTCGTTTAACACTGGTTGTTCCATAATCAAAAACTAACAGATAGCTGATTATTCATATACACTGAATGTGCAATATTGAGTTAGGAATGTCTTACTTTGGCCACCGCCAGCTTCTTTGAATTTGATAAGCTCATCGTAGGTGATACGAGAACATTTCAGAACTGTGCTCTTTGATGTTTTGGCAGTACAATAGAACAATTGATCCTTCCATAGACCTACAGGGATGTTGAATTCTCTACCGAGGTCAATCTCCTCAATCACATCAGTAGTGTTGAACATATGCGAAACTTTTTCGGCACTATTGGCACTCCATCCTGACAGGTTGATTTTCTTAGCCTGTTTGCAATTCTGGAACAAAGACTGGAAGCTCTTAACCGACTGAGTCTTCCATCCCGAGAGATTGAAAGCAGTGGCACTTGCTCCCTTGAATGCATTCTCCATTGATGTAACAGAAGAGAAGTCGGCATTGACACAGGTGAACTCTCCATTGCCACCTACATTTAGGAAAGCATTCTTTATTTCCTTAATCTTAGAGGTGTTGTTCTTTCCAAATACCACTTCCTGAAGACTTGTACATCCAGAGAATGTTGAGTTGAGATATTCCGCGTCGTGGAAGTCGAATGACGACATGTCGATGCGCTTAAGTGCATAGCAATTGACAAACATCTCCTTTACTTTTTCACTTGTCAATGATGTCTTGGAGCATTTGAGTTTTACCTCCTCAAGAGAGTTGCAGTTCCAGAACATACGGAACATATTAGTAACACTCTGAGTGTTCCATGTACTGATATCCACCGACTTGAGCGAGTAGCAGCGGTCGAACATCTTTTCAAAGTTTGTCACATTAGCAGTGTTCAGACCGGTCAGTTTTACAGTCTCCAGTTTTTCGCACCTTGAAAACATTGCAAACATGGTTGTCACGTTGGCAGTGTTAAGAGGAGTAAGGTCAACAGACTTAAGGTTTGTGCAATTATCAAACATCTGTACCATCTGTGTGCTTCTGGATATATCGAGTCCCGACAGATCCACCTTCTCCAGACCTGTCAGGTTTTGGAACATGGCATAGCATGTGCCCTTTGATCTCACAATTGATCCAGGAGTTGAAACTGTTATAGTGCCGTTGGCAGCATTCCATTCCATATATACCCTGTCAGTAAACTTACCGTCAGTGATATCCCATACATTGGCAGGAAGGTCGGCCTTTGCATATCCCTTGTATTTCTCGCTATGTCCGATGATATTCACCACTTTCACATCCTCAGTCGCCCCACCATTTGCAGCAACGAGATTTTTGATGTTATCGCGGAAATAATTATTAGTGTTTATCTGTGTACCCTCATAGGCCTCACTCTTCTGTTTGAGAGTGAATGTGAATTTCTTGTTGATATCGGTTGTGGGAGTTAGAGTGACAGTGGCACTCTTGTCCGAACCGTTGTAGTTGTTATATACATAAAGGATGAGTTTGCCGTCCTCCTTCTTGAAGTCGTATATCCATCCCTTTTCACCCAGGCTGACATCAAAGTCGCAGTTGGCTTCAATTGGCACTTCCACCTCACCGCCGGCGGGCTCTACTTCCACCTCCGACTTTAAGATGTTGATATATGGCTCCTGTCCAGCCTCAGAAGAACTTCCTTCAGTATAGTCGATCACCAACTCAGGGTTGTAGTTGGTAATCCAGTCAGCGTCCTTAGTACCGCCGCTCTTCATCCAAATAGAGATTTTGGGGAATACATCCACAATCCTTTTGCCTTCGAGAGTGTGCGGCATATATCCCTCAACACGGAATGCCCATACAAGACCTTTGTCGTGGAATTTCTTCTCGTCATAGTTTGACGCAAAGCGTGTTACATTTGCGTTCTTCTCGTGTATCTCTATCTTCGACTTGGTGTTGTAGATGAAGAAATTGAGGTCTTTGTCCTTGATATCCAACGATTTGCCGTCGTCAAGATTGCGAGAGAGAGTGATGGTGACGTAAGGAAGGTTTTCCTGATCCTCTCTTGGCAGATAGACATTAAAGAATTTACCGTTCTTTTTGATTGACTGTACACCGTTAACACGGAAAACGGGAGTACCGCTTTCCTCATTCTCGGAAACGTTTTCTACAGAGAGGCGTGGGTCGGACGATGTCCAACTAACATCGAGACCGGCAACATCCACTCCCTTAATCTCTACACCGGGAACGAAGGGCAGTGTACCACCGATGGCTCGTATCTGCATCGTGATTTCCAATGTCTCGGTATTTTCATTGCTTCCATACTGTTTTCTGTAACCCAGCACGAAGTCGTTCATGTCATAGTCGCCCATTTGCGGATACATATCCTCAAACAATACAGTTCCGAAGATTGTACTGTTGGGAGAGAATACCATGGTCTTGTTGCCTTCAGATGATGGCAACATCTCAGCTGCGTCATTGATTTCGCCTGAGATATTGGCAGAACGAGTAAGCAATTGATTCTGTTTGAGGTCGATAGCGCGTAGAGCAGTCTTGCCATTTCTGTCGATATAGGCAAGGTAAAGTTTGTCCACCGACTCGAGGGCTGTCAACGATATAGTTTCAGGGACATCAGCCTCAAGAACTTTAGTACACATGAGTTTGCTGAAGTCTTCATCTTCATAAATAAATACACGTGTTGTAACATCGCTTTTAAGTTCGATGTTAACATCCTTGGACATACTCCATGTGAAATCAAGTGGGATGTCCGACAATTTGGAATCCTCTGTTTCAACCTGGTCATTGAAAAGCACCATTTCCGTACAAGCATTGAGAGTGAATAGCGAGAAAGCAGCTCCCATTACCGATGCTGATTTACTTATCTTTGAAATAATGTTCATGTTTTGGGTATTTTATTAGTATTATAATACATTCGGCTGCAAATATAATACAATTATTTTAATTCCCCAAATATTTTTCTGTTTTTTGTATAAAAATTAATAAATAATTAATCTTTTGTGCAATTATTGCCTTTCATCGGACAATTATCGCAACCACACGAGCAATTTGTGGTGTTGTCGCGCCTTGTATGGAACGCACACCACAAGTGTCGCAGTGTGAGGACTACGGCAACAGCCACAATAGCGGCGGTGATTATGGTTTGAATGTCCATGTTGGCATATTAAAAAATTATAATCGTGTGAGCTTACGCAGCAGCACCTTGTTGATGGTCTGAATTCTCTTGCCCTGCTTTTCGATGTCCTCGCGTACATTATTTATATTATTAAAGAACTCCGAGAAGGCATTGAGTATGGGGTTGGGCAGACTGTGATCCTCGATGTCGTCGGGATTGATGATGATTTTAATGCCGCGTTCCTCGATATGCACGTCGATATCCGTTCCCGTCATGATTGGGTCGCCGTCGAAGTGGATGGCCCCCGGTTGGCTGCGGTGGATATGTATGCGCTTTGCCTTGAGTGTCTTTATCTTCGAGTTTTTGTCGAGTGTCTTGTTGATTATGTCGATACTGATTTGCGGTGCGTCAAATGCAGTGAAGGGCTCCATGATGATCACATCCATGAGTCCGTCGGTCATTGTGGCCTTTGGTGCGATGTAAGCATTGTTGCCATATTGCGATGCATTTGCGCATGCGATGAGGAATGCGTTATACCTCATGGGTTCCTTTTCGTCCTCAATTTCCACCTCGTATGTCTCGGGCTTGTATTTCAGTCCTTCCTTCAGCACGTTCTCTATGTATGTCATAGGTCCGCGCTTACCGGCACCTGCAAACTTATAGCTGATGAACGCGTCGAATCCCATACCGCATGTGCAGAAGAAGGGTAGGTCGTTGATAACACCGTAGTCAAGACTCTCGATGCATGCCTTGTTGATGATGGATATGGCCTTGCGAGGGTCGAGAGGTATGCACAGATGGCGTGCCAGTCCGTTGCCCGAGCCGCATGGAATGATGCCAAGGGAAGTGTTGGTGTGCACGATAGAACGTGCCACCTCGTTGATGGTACCGTCGCCACCTACAGCCACTACAATATCTATGCCTCGACTTGCGCAGTCCTTTGCGATGTCGGCTGCGTGTCCGGCATATTCGGTGAATACTATCTCATAGTCGAAAGCCTCTTGATTGATATATTCCTCAATCAGTTTTGGCATTTTCACCTTGTTGTCCGTACCCGAATGTGGGTTTAATATGAATACAATTTTTCTCTTCATGTCAATTATTCGATGCAAAATTAAGAAAAAAAGCTTGAAAAATGCTCTTTTCATCCAATAAAAAAGCATAAAAGAAAGATTTTTTTTAAAAACATAATGGTATTTGAGATTTTTTATGTAACTTTGCACCCGATTATTGAAAAGAAATAATGACCAAATATAATGGGACAATTACAAGAAAGGTATAAGAATTACCGTGAGCCTCAGAAATTCATGGAGGCTGGCGTGTATCCCTATTTCCGCGAGATTACCGGAAAACAAGGAACAGAAGTTGAAATGGGTGGGCATAAGGTGCTGATGTTCGGCTCTAATGCCTATACTGGTCTTACAGGTGACCAGCGCGTAATCGATGCAGCTAAGAAGGCACTCGACCAATATGGTTCGGGATGTGCTGGAAGCCGCTTTCTTAATGGCACCCTTGACTTGCATGTCAAGTTGGAAAAGGAATTGGCAGAGTTTGAGGGCAAGGACGATTCACTCTGTTTCTCCACAGGCTTTTCGGTTAATGCCGGTGTCATCGCCATGGTTGTAGGACGCAATGACTATGTCATCTGTGACGACCGTGATCATGCCAGTATCGTTGACGGAAGAAGATTGTCTTTCGCTCATCAGCTGAAGTATAAGCACAACGATATGGAGGATCTTGAGAAGATTCTGCAGAAACTCCCTTATGAGGCAGTAAAACTGATTGTAGTCGATGGAGTATTTTCAATGGAGGGCGACCTTGCCAATCTTCCGGAAATCGTTAAGTTGAAGCATAAGTACAATTGCTCGATAATGGTGGACGAAGCTCATGGATTGGGTGTGTTCGGTAGAGAAGGTAGAGGTGTTTGCGACCATTTTGGACTCACTGACGAGGTTGATCTAATCATGGGTACATTCTCAAAGTCACTTGCAAGTATCGGAGGCTTTATCGCTGGTGATGCAGACACAATCAATTTCTTGCGCCACACATGCCGCACATATATCTTCAGTGCATCCGACACTCCCGCCGCAACAGCCGCTGCACTTGAGGCATTGCATATCGTGCGCTCGGAGCCCGAGAGAATTGAGGCACTTTGGAAGGTGACAAAATATGCTCTTAAGAGGTTCAAGGAAGAGGGATTTGAAATCGGAGAGACTGAAAGTCCTATCATTCCACTCTATGTAAGAGATGTAGAGAAGACATTTATCGTCACTGCAAGGGCATTTGACAATGGAGTGTTTATTAACCCAGTTATTCCTCCTGCATGTGCTCCTCAGGACACACTCGTGAGGTTCGCATTAATGGCCACTCATACCGAAGAACAGGTGGAAAGAGGCGTACAGATACTCAAAAAAGTATTCAAAGAGCAAAATATTATTAAATAATTGCCGAAAAATTTGCATATCTCGGAAAAATGTTGTACCTTTGCACCCGCAAATACGAGGAACGGCATTTCCGAGAATTGCAACGGGGTGTAGCGCAGCCCGGTAGCGCTCCTGGTTTGGGACCAGGCGGCCGCAGGTTCGAATCCTGTCGCCCCGACAAATATAATGAGGAATTAGGAATGAGGAATGGCTGCTAAATGCGGCCATTCTTTTTTATCTATAGATTTAATTCCTCATTCCTCATTCTCTTTGTGTGCCTTAACAATGTAATATTTCTTAATATCAATAATAAAAATTGTTATTTCTTTTGTCATTCAGAAAAATATTATTACCTTTGCATAAAACAACTATAATAAGTACCAAAGCACCATTTATAGCATAATAATGAAACTGTCACGATTGTATGGACTCATAACAGCAATCCTCCTCTCTTGCTTGATCGGCAAGGCAGAGGATAGCGCACGGGAAAGGCGTTTCCGTGTGATTAATGCTGCGGATGGTCTTGCAGATAATAGTGCACAGACGATCAAGGGTACATTCTCGGGCAGAATGGTGATTTCCACTATCGGTCACATCAACTTCTATGACGGGTCGGGCTTTACCCATATTTCCTCTGGTGATAACTATTATAAACTTCCAAAGTATAAAGGTCACTATCATCTCTACTTCGACGACTCCCATCATCTTTGGCTCAAGGACAAGGGAAGGGTGAATTGTGTGAATATGCTCACCGAACAGTTTGTCAGCGACATCGCCCCAATCTTCCGTGAACAAGGTATTGAAGGTCAGGTGGAAGACATGTTTGTGGATTCAAGTGGCAGTATTTGGCTTGTCAAGGGCGACCGTATCTTTTCGCGTAACGCACAGATAGTCCTTCCATTGCGCAATGGAAGGATACTTCAGGACATGGATATCTCCGACAATTGCATTGCATTGTTTTATGATGACAGCAAGGTGGATGTATTTGACGTGAAATCCCAAAAGAAGTTATTTACCTCTACAGCGCTTGCTTCTGATGAGGTGCGTGATTTTTGTGAATCGAGCGTAATATTCAAATATCGCAACGGATTCTTCCAAATAAGAAACGGCAATCAGAAGGCAGTGTTGTTGTGGTTTGACATTGACAAACACCAATGGACAAAACTTCTCACCACCGATTATTATCTCAGCAACATGACCCTTAAGGACGATGTGTTATATATCGCCTCGGCCTATGGCTATTGGACTTACGACATTGACAAGCGAGAGTTGGAACATATTGAGAAGATAAAGTTGACAGATGGTCGTGAACTCCTCACCGACATGAACTGTATCGAGTTTGACAGACAGGGCGGTATGTGGATAGGTACAGAGAAGCGCGGACTTCTTTATTCCAAGTATATCAAGTCGCCGTTTAATGTCATGACATGGGAAGATCCAATGGCTGTAAAGTATTCCGACATGATGGACGAAGTATGCGACTACACCTTGCTTGTCAAGGGTAATCGCCTCAACTGCACGTACAAGGACAGTAGAGGATGGATATGGGTAGGTTCGCTCAACGGACTTTATTATTTCAAGCCTGGTCAGAAGGATTCCATCTGTGTGAAGAAAGAGGAAGGAATGGTGAACAATGTCATTCATTCAATCATTGAGGATGACAAACACAATATGTGGGTGAGCACGAGTAATGGTATTGTCGGACTTGTCATAAAGAAAGGTAAGGTGACCTTTGTCAACAGCTTTATTAAATCCGATGGTATTCCCGCCGAGGCATTTGTAAATAGCAGGGCAATGCGTCTCGCAGACGGTACGATAGTCATGCAAGCCCTCGACCATGTTGTGTCGTTTAATCCTATGACAATAAGTATTATGGAGGGCAATAATATCTTGCTTCACCCCAAGTTTGTTCGACTGCAAGTAAACGGAACGAATATTTTTGCCGGTACGGAAATCGATGGAAGGGTAGTGACAGAGAAAGCCATCTCGCGCCTCAACACCATCGAACTCCCGAGCACGCAGAACTCCTTGTCACTCAAGTTCTCAGCACTTAATTATTTCCGTCCTATACAGACCTACTACCGCTATAAGGTGAGCGGATTGCAAGATAAGTGGGTTGTCCTCTCTTATTATAATTCCAAGGGATTGGTGGATAAGAACGGTATTCTCCATCTGCCCCTTCTTGGTCTTAAGCCAGGCAACTATGTAGTTGAAGTTCAAGCCTCTATGTATCCCGACAAATGGACTACACCTCCAGTCAAAGTGGTTGTGATGATCAAGGAACCATGGTGGCGCACCACTGGTCTTACTTTGCTTGTTGTCGCGGTGTTCCTCATTCTGATAATATGGAATGTGGTGATCTTCTCGGGTAATTCACGCCTGAAGATGAAACGTAACGTTAATGAGGTGGAACTCTTCCGCCGTATCGACGGATTCATTTCCAGGGCAGAGTCGTGCCGTATTGAAATCCAGACTCAGCGTCGTAACAGTGATGATGGAGTGGATGTTACTGCTGGTGTGGATATGGACAAGGATGCAGTTGACATACTGATGGAGCTCATGCCATATTCCCGCGAAGGCAATCTCGACCATAATATATTGTTCCAGATAGCAATGAGAAGAAAAATGAAACTCACTGATATTTATGATATCATTACCATAAATATATTCCGAAGTCCGCGATTGCTCACTTTGGCAATGGTTATTGACTCGGCAAAGGATGACTTGGCAAATACCGACATGGCTATCGAGGAAGTATCAGAGAAGAATCATTTCTCTTCTCCCAACTATTTCATTGCCATGTTTTTCCGTCGTTACGGAATAACGCCAACCCAATGGCGCAGTGACAATCATCATGGGAAAGTCAACTCATTATAAGCCACAAGCAACCATGTGCGTCCTCCCAGTGGACGATAGTAGGTGAATGCCTGATATGTATTTGATGTCTCATGGAAATTGCCCTCGCTCTCGGGGATAGCGGTTGTTCCGTCTGGTTTTACTTGTAGGAATTGATATGAGTAGTATCCCTGTTTCTGCAGCAATGCGAGGTGATACAAGGCATCGCTCTCGTCATATTCCATCATGTATGTGTTCTTGTCATTGTCGGTAGTCCACCACCCGTCAATTCTGATGTCGCCAATGCGTCCTCCTGTATGAAGTGTGTAGTGCACCCATGCATAGTCGCAGGTATAGTCGATTTCCGAGTATTCACTGTTGCGTATGCAGAATGCGCCGTCAGCCCCTTCTTCATACGAATAGTTGGCCCTCGGTTCGCTGACGAATGGATATACGTCGAATGTCTCTCCGTTCCATGAGATATGGTCAATGCCCATGGTGGGATGTGAGAGGTCGAGCATCTCAAATTTCCTGTATTCGTTGCCACCCTCAAATATCAGTTGGCGGTTGTGTTGCCATATCAGTTTGTCGGCAGTGGTGATATCAGGTTTCACGTTCCATCTCTGGTTATCGTCGCGGTTGTTTTGTTTCACCACGGTGATGAGCTGTTCGCTCGGGTCGGTCACATTTATCCTACTGTAGTCGAGTTCCATTGCCAACTGTTGGTGACACTTGTTCACGTCGATGTCGGTGTTTGTGGTGGCACTCAGATATAGTCGAGCCTTGTTATCTACAACCATAAACTCCGCCTCGGCGAGCTTTGTCTCTGGGGCATCATCGTCGTAGATAGTCACCCTGTAGTTGCCGCTCATCTTAATCTTGCATCTGTCGTTTGGCAGTTGCAGGCGATAGTTGGTGTATAGCACAGTAGTGTTGATAGAGTGGGTGAAGTCTTCTATGGGAGTGTTGTTGAATCCCTCCATCCAACTGCTGTCAAACATCTCGGTAGATGGTTGCCAGTCAGCCTCGCAGCGCTCAATATGACAGATGAGACGTCGGTAGTCGTGCGACATCTCGTCGAATGATATCACAATATGGTTTTCTCCCGACATTATCTTGTCGAGTGCCACTACCGGAGCGTCTGTCCATTTGTCGTCAACCGTGGTGTGCAGTGTGCGTATATCAGCTGAGAAAATCCTGTTGGTGCAATATCCCGTCATTGATGTCATCATAATCATGACACCAATAATACGTCGGATAATATTATCAATGCCAAAACATATGTCTTTAACTCCCATATCTCCTTTAACTCTTTAAAAAAATCTGCCCCTGCACAATATACTTTCGTGAAAGCGACTGTGCAAGGGCAGATGACAAATACCAAAAAAAATGAATATTAAATTACTTCTTGTTGAGGGCCATGTCAACAGTAACGGCAACAGCAACGGTAGCACCTACCATAGGGTTGTTACCCATACCGAGGAAGCCCATCATCTCAACGTGTGCAGGCACTGAAGAAGAACCAGCGAACTGGGCGTCAGAGTGCATACGTCCGAGAGTGTCGGTCATACCGTAAGAAGCTGGACCTGCAGCCATGTTGTCTGGGTGCAGTGTACGACCTGTACCACCACCTGAAGCCACTGAGAAGTAGGGCTTGCCAGCGAGCACGCGCTCCTTCTTGTATGTACCGGCAACAGGGTGCTGGAAGCGGGTTGGGTTGGTTGAGTTACCAGTGATAGAAACGTCAACATCCTCCAACCAGTTGATAGCCACACCTTCGCGAACGTCGTCGGCACCATAGCAGTTCACCTTGGCGCGAGGACCGTCTGAGTAAGCAGTGCGGTTAACCACGTTCACCTTACCAGTGTAGTAGTCAAACTTGGTCTGTACATATGTAAATCCGTTGATACGGCTGATGATCATTGCAGCGTCCTTGCCCAGACCGTTGAGGATACAGCGGAGGGGGTTCTTGCGCACCTTGTTTGCCATCTCAGCAATCTTGATAGCACCCTCAGCGGCAGCGAATGACTCGTGACCAGCGAGGAATGCGAAGCACTGAGTCTCCTCGCGGAGCAGACGTGCAGCAAGATTACCATGACCGATACCAACCTTACGGTCGTCGGCAACAGAACCGGGGATGCAGAAGCTCTGCAGACCGATACCGATAGCCTCAGCAGCCTCGGCAGCGCTCTTCACACCCTTCTTGATGGCGATAGCGGCACCACATACGTATGCCCACTTGGCATTCTCAAAGCAGATACCCTGAGTGTCCTCGCAAATCTTGTAAGGATCAACACCAATACCTTCGCAAATCTGATTAGCCTCTTCGATATCCTTGATACCGTTTTCGTTAAGAGCAGCAATAACCTGCTTGATTCTGCGCTCCTGGCTCTCGAATTTCACTTCTCTTATCATAGTTGTCTCTCCTTATTATTCTTTACGTGGGTCAATACTCTTAACAACTCCCTGCTCGGCCTTGGTGCGTCCGTAAGAACCAGTGAACTTCTTCACTGCCTCGTTGGCGTCCATACCAGCCTTGATGGCCTCCATCATCTTGCCGAGGTGAACATACTCGTAGCCGCATACCTGGCTGTCCTTGTCGAGGAACATCTTGGTGATGTAACCCTCGGTCAGTTCGAGGTAACGTGTACCCTTGGCAACAGTACCATAGAGAGTACCTGTCTGGCTGCGCAGACCCTTACCGAGGTCCTCAAGTCCGGCACCGATAACGAGTCCGTCCTCTGAGAAGGCGCTCTGTGAACGACCATAGACAATCTGCAGGAACAGTTCGCGCATAGCTGTGTTGATAGCGTCGCAAACAAGGTCGGTGTTGAGAGCTTCGAGGATGGTCTTGCCAGGAAGAATCTCAGATGCCATGGCAGCTGAGTGTGTCATACCTGTACAACCGATAGTCTCTACGAGGCACTCCTGGATAACACCCTCTTTGATGTTAAGAGAGAGCTTGCAGGCTCCCTGCTGGGGTGCACACCAACCCACTCCGTGGGTATAACCAGAGATGTCCTTAATCTCTTTTGCCTGAATCCATTTTCCCTCTTCAGGAATTGGGGCTGGTCCATGATTTGGACCTTTTGCAACAACGCACATGTTGTTGACTTCATTAGAATACTGCATATTCTTTCCTATATTAAATAATTAATAAATAAGTTGCCGCTTTGTTACAGCACTGCAAAGATACAGCAAATATCTGAGAAAATACTCATTTTTGGGTATTCTTTTTAACTCTTTAACTTTTTTCTGCTTTCGAGAGGTAAAAATCGGCGGTTAAAGCGCGATATTCGTCACTTTCGAGTGACAAAACTCTCTCTTCCATCATGTCGCTCTTCTTGCAGAATTCTATCAGATAGCGCTTGGGTTTCTTGCCTTCCTTGGTCACTACCGCCGTGCGCTTCCTGAGCATGAGTCCAGCAAAGATGGCTTCGTCTTCTATCTTCTGTCTGCACTCCGTCGGGATGACTATTGCCAGCACTCCGTCGTCGGCCATCAGGCTCATTGCTCCTTTTATGAGAGTGGCAAAGGGTAGGGTGGAGTTGTGTCGGGCTGTAGTGCGCCTCGGGTCGGGACATGTGAGTGAGTTGTCGTAGAATGGCGGATTGCATACCACAACATCGAATTTTACGCTCTCTTCGTTCTCTTTATTATAATGAATATATTCTTGAAGAGATTTGTGTAACACGTTGATATTATGCGAGAAAGGTGATGCTTGTATATTCTCCTTTGCTTGCTCTGCAGCTTCTTTGTCGATGTCAATGGCCGTCACCTTGGCATTCGAAAATCGTTGTGCCATCATGAGGGCGATGAGTCCTGTTCCGGTTCCTATGTCCAGGATACTTCTCACCCTTGCCGCTTCCATTCCGAATGCGGCCCATACTCCGAGCAACACGCCGTCGGTTCCCACCTTCATGGCGCATCTCTCTTGTCGTATCGTGAATCTCTTAAAACTAAACATTCCTCTTTTTATCCACAAATTAATACAGATAATTATTTTTTAGGCATGGATATGTCCGTGCCTAAATTATCTTTAATCTTGCTTTGCGAAATACTTTCGCGCAGCAACCAAGTCTTCCGGCGTGTCAATGCCCACGGTTTCGATGTCGGTGAGCCCTACCTTTATCTTATATCCGTTCTCCAGCCATCGCAACTGTTCTAAACTCTCAGCCTTCTCCAGTTCGCCTAGTGGCAACAGCGTCACCTCGCGCAGCACCTCACGACGATATGCATACAGTCCGATGTGCTTGAGATAGGGGAATGACTCTGGCCACTCGGTGCGCTCCTTGCCACGGCAGAAAGGAATGACACTGCGACTGAAATACAATGCAAACCCCGCCTTGCTCACCGCAATCTTCGGCGAGTTGGGATTCTCGATAGCCTTGATGTCCTCGGGAGTTCTACCAAACGGTTTGCCGAGCGTGGCAATCTGCGTCGTACTGTCGTTGAAGCAATCGCACACAGTGCGTATCTGCGACTCATGGATAAACGGTTCGTCGCCCTGCACATTGATCACCACATCCACGTCGGCACCAATCTTCTCCACAGCCTCCTCGATTCTGTCCGTTCCGCTCTTATGATTCGGCGATGTCATCACAGCCTTTCCGCCGAAGGCCTCCACAGCCTCGCGGATACGGTCGTCGTCGGTGGCGACATACACGTCGTCAATCACCTTCTTAACCTGTTCATACACTCTCTCAATCACTGTCTTGCCTCCGAGAATGGCAAGTGGTTTGCCGGGGAAACGCGTCGAGGCGTATCTCGCCGGTATGACTGCTATGAATTTCATAATCTTCTAATGTTGATAATTTCTTGCTGCAAAATTACGAATAATTATCGAATTGGCAAAGAAAAAGGAAAAAAATAGTTAATATATATAGGTATAGCATTGCAGTATCGCATATTTTATGTACCTTTGCATTAAAAAATCAAAGCAAAATGAAGAAAAGAGCATTTATATTGATGTTGGCTGCAGCATGCTGTGGTATTGCCAACGCCCAAAACGAGTGGGAGGAAATGGACAAAAGGCAGGAGGCCGAAGAGGCTGTAGTGAAGGTGAACCCCGATGCCAAGTATCTTGCCGGAGCCGTACCTATGGTGGACGGCAGAGTGACATTCTCCACTGTCATCAATGCCCCGGGCAAAAGCGCATCCGAGATATATTCCACGGTGAAGACTTATATGGACCGCCTCACCCGACAGCCCAACCAACTGGAGCATAGTCTTCTCGCCATTGCCGACTCATCCAAGAACTTCCTCTGCGGCAACTATCAGGAGTGGCTTGTATTTAAGAACAATGCACTCTCGCTCGACCGCACCCGATTCTATTACACCCTCATTGCCGATTGCCAGGACGGACGCCTTGAGGTGAAGATGACGCGCATATATTATCTGTATGAGGAGGAGCGCAATCCCCAGACTTATAAGGCTGAGGAGTGGATTGACGACAAGAACGCGCTCAACAAGAAGCAGGACAAACTGCTCAGGGTGAGTGCCAAGTTCCGACGCAAGACCATCGACCGCAAGGACTATCTCTTCCGCAAGTTTGACGAGTTGCTCAACGGTAAGACCACCGGAAAGGAGGAGCAGAAATGACACAGGAAGAGCTCGACGCCATCTGGAAGCGACCCGAACGCCAGCACCGACGTCCTGACAACAAGATGTTCATGGTGAGGAATGTGCTCAACATCGTCTTTATGTTGGCGGTGGTGGGTGCCATTGCCTTGTATATGACCTGTCCCGCCCTCATGCTTTTCGACTATCCCATGTGGGGACTCGTTGTGGGATTGGCGATAATCATCAAGACCATAGAGGTATCACTCAGAATAATATTTAAATGAACAGGATAATAGCTACATTGTGTCTTGCCGCGTCATTTATGTGTGCCGGAGCCCAGAATTTCCAAAGGGCTGACAATACCGGAGACGTAAATGGCATGGACATCAACGGCAATACTACAAACCGTAATTTCAACAAGCATAACAACGACACCACGCGCCACAAGGAAATACCCAAAGGACTGAGAGTGTGGAAGATAGACCGCAAATTTGGCGACGTCATCCCCTCGCTGCCCGACACTATGCCCCATCTCTTTATGAACACCATATTCAATACTGGCAAGTATGGGGAATATAACACCACGGGTAATAACTACACTCCGCGACTGAGCCGAATAGCTATCGACCAGCCTCTCGCGAGTCAGTTCTTGTTCGTGCAACCGTATTCGCATGTGATGAAGCAGCCCGATGAAATTCTGTTCACCAACACGCTTTCGCCTATCACCAATGTAACATACGACAACTGCGGCGACAAACTCAATGGAGAGGACCATATAGACGTACTGTTTGCCACCAATGCCAACAAGCGTCTCGGATTTGGTTTCGACATCAACTACTCCTATGCCCGCGGATATTATGCCAACCAGAGTACGTCGCATTTCGGATCCACCCTGTTCAGTTCCTATGACGGCGACCGCTATAAGATGCATGCCATGTTCTCGGTGTATCATCAGAAGGTGGCTGAGAATGGTGGAATCACCGATGACAACTATATCACTCATCCCGAGACCTTCGACGACCAGTTTATTGAGAGCGAGATACCCACTGTGCTTGAGCGCAACTGGAACCGCAACGACAATATCCACCTTTTCCTCAGTCATCGCTACAGCTTCGGATTCTATCGCAAGGTGCGCATGACCGACGAGGAGATTAAGGCCCGCCGCTTTGCCGCCGAGTCGAAGAGGGACAACGCCGAGCGCAGGAAAGAGGAGGAGATGAAACGCAAGGAGGAAGAGAATGTCAAGGACGAGAACCTGGTGTTTTCCGACGAGAACAACAAGGAAATCTTGGCCGACAGCCTTAACATGGCTCTCGCCGACACTCTTAAGAAGGAGTATGTACCGGTGACGAGCGTCATCCACACCCTCGACCTCAACAACTACGGACGTATCTATCAGGCATACGACACTCCTGCCGACTATTATGCCAATACATATTACGACCTCAATGCCGATAATGCCTATCGTGGCGATTCTATCTTCGACCGCACAAGGCATTTCTCGATGAAGAACACCGTTGCCCTCGCCATGCTCGAAGGATTCAACAAGTGGGCGAAGGCAGGACTGAAAGTGTTTGCCACCCACGAACTGCGCAACTTCAAGATGCCGGACATCATCAAGGATGGCGACGTGGAGCATACCGTGATGGGCAAGTGGAACGAGCATAACGTTAGTGTGGGCGGTCAACTCATCAAGACCCAGGGTAAGACCTTCCACTATAACCTTGCCGCCGAGACATGGCTTGCGGGCGAGGATGCCGGACAGTTGAAGGTGGATTTCTCCACCGACCTCAACTTCCCGCTCTTTGGCGACACAGTGAGCCTCGGTGCAAAGGCTTATTTCTATCGCCTCAATCCCACGTTCTATCAGCGTCACTATCATTCCAAGCATCTATGGTGGGACAACAGTTTGAGTAAGGAGACACGCACCCGCATCGAGGGACTCTTCACATATCGCAAGACCAACACCCGACTGCGTGTGGCTGTCGAGGAGATACAGAACTACACATATTTCGGTATGTCGTATGATGCCACCACCGACTCGCGCACCAATCTGTCGGCTGCGGTATATCAGTCGGGCAAGAACATCAACCTGCTCACTGCCCAGCTGATGCAGGACTTCCGTCTTGGTCCGCTCAACTGGGAGAATGTGTTCACGTTCCAGAGTTCGAGCGAGGAGGATGTGTTGCCTGTGCCAACAGTGAATGTGTTCTCTAATCTCTATCTTAAGTTTAAGATAGCGGGAGTGTTGGCAGTGGAATTTGGTGCTGATGGATATTGGTTCTCCAAGTATTATGCTCCTGATTATTGTCCGCAGTTGAGTCAGTTTGCTGTTCAGAAGAATGCCGACTCACGTATGAAGATTGGTGGATATCCCTTTGTGGATGTGTATGCCAACATGCATCTCAAGCACACCCGTTTCTTCATTATGATGAGTCATGTGAATGGTGGCAGTGGCAATAGGCAGTATTTCCTTGCGCCTCATTATCCCTCCAATGGCCGCGTCCTCCGCTTCGGTCTGTCGTGGAACTTCTTTAATTAAATGAAGAGTGAAGAATAAGATAAATTCAGATAGCGCACAACCAATCCTAATTTCTAATTTAAAATTAAAGGAATAAAAATAAATGGATTAAAGTTGGGCTGTGCTAAGGAAAATATTAAACACAGAGGCACAGAGTTTTTTATTAAAACTCAAAGGCCACAAAACTTCTTATTACTCAGTGTCTTCAGAAAACTTAAAAATTTATCCTCTGTGCCTCAGTGTCTCTGTGTTCATAATCTTCAATTTTTAACTTCCAATCTTCAACTTTTTTATTCCATAAGGTGAGTGACGAGTATCTTTATGCCTATCGCCAGGAGAACAAGGCCGCCGAAGAGCTCGGGTTTGAGGCGGCGGGCGATGGCCTTGCCAAAACGGATGCCGAGAAGGTGGCCCGCAATGGCGAAGAGGAAGGAGACAATGCCGATGACAAAGAGTGGAAGAGACATGGCTGAGAGCGACGTGTAGCCCAAGCAACCGAAGGAGATGCCCACGGCAAGGGCGTCGATACTCGTGGCTATGGAAAGCATGATTTGGGTGCGAAGGCGCGAGGGATTGAAATGGGGATGGGCCTCGTCGTCATCGTCGAACGACTCCTTCACCATCTTGCCGCCAATGAAGGCAAGCAGACCGAAGGCAAGCCAGTGGTCAACGGATTCGAGGTAGGAGCTGAAGAATGATATGCCGAGCCAACCGACCAGAGGCATGAGAGCCTGGAAGAGTCCGAAGAGGAAACTCATTCTCAGCATGGGGGCGGCTTGCCATCTGCCACTGATTACTCCGCTCACGATCGACACCGTGAAGCAGTCCATTGCCAATGCCACGGCAAGAAAAATGATGTCTATAATGTTCATTTATGTTAAAATTGCAAATTTATTTTGTCAGTTCCAATAAAATGATTACCTTTGCAGCCGCAAAAGGAGAGTTGGCAGAGTGACCGAATGCGCTGGACTCGAAATCCGGTATACCCTTTCCGGGTATCGGGGGTTTGAATCCCTCACTCTCCGCAAGAAAAAGTCCCCAAGGCTTAACGTCTTGGGGATTTCTTTTTTTATTTATACATATATCTCTTGATACTCTTCTTCGGCGTCTTCTCGAATTCCTTCTCCTGTATCTCGATTGACGAGAGTTTGCAGTAGGCTGGCTGCACGAGATTGAGATCCTGAAGGTTCTGCTTCATCTGCGCCTCGATGCCACTGAGTGATATACCTGTGTTCTTGGCCTCCTCGTAGTCGGGATAAACAAGACCGACGAGTTTGGTGTCTCTCTGCACCACAACGCTCTCCACCACGAGAGGCATAGAGTTGAGTTTGTCCTCTATTTCCTCGGGATAGATATTCTGTCCGCTCGGGCCGAGCAGCATGTTCTTAGAACGTCCCTTGATGAAGACATTGCCGTAGGCATCCATCGTACCGAGGTCACCGGTGTGATACCATCCTTCGTTGTCGATAGTCTGGCGTGTGGCCTCCTCGTTCTTATAGTATCCGAGCATCACATTGGTGCCGCGGGCGAGAATCTCGCCGGGGATGTTGGCAGGGTCGCTACTGTCGATCTTCACCTCCATGTGGACAACGGCACGGCCGCATGAGCCAGGCACAAACGACTGGTAGTCGGAATAGCAGATGATGGGGGCGCACTCGGTGGCGCCGTAGCCTACGGTATAGGGGAAGTTGATGCGGTGGAGGAACTGCTCCACCTCCTGATTGAATGCCGCTCCACCGATGATAATCTCGTAGAATCGTCCGCCGAAGGCCTGCTTCACCTGTTCGCATATCTTTTCCTCCACCTTCTTGTTGATGATGGGCAGATTGCGCAGCAGGCGCACCTTTCCCGTTTGCAATTTGGGGAACACCTTCTTGCGAATGATCTTCTCGATGACAAGCGGTACGGCGATGATAATCTGCGGACGCACGTCGGCAAAGGCCTGTGCGATGATGGCAGGCGAGGGGATGCGGGTGAGATAGTAGATATGGCAACCATAAAGGAACTCGAAGATGAACTCGAATGCCATGCCATACATGTGGGCCATGGGCAGAATGCTGATCACCTTGTCGCCACGGTGAATGACCTTGCCGAGCACATTTACGGCAAAGTCGTAGTTGCCCCACAAGGCGCGATAGGGAATCATCACTCCCTTGGAGAATCCCGTGGTGCCGCTGGTGTAGTTGATGAGCGCCAGTTCGTCGGGTCGCTGCTCATGGTAGTAGTGCACATGCTCGCGTCGGAAATACTTGGGGAACTTGCGCCCATAGAGTTCGTTGAGATGCTCGCGGGCGTAGGTCAGTTTGTCGGTACGCGACAGTGCGAGCGAGTAGTCGGGGATGTTGATAATGCCTTCGAGCGACGGCATCTTGGTGGCATCCACCTGAGTGCCGACGATGTCGCCGACAAAGAGGATTTTCGCCTCACTGTGGTTGACGATGTTGTGTATCTGTTCGGGGGTAAACTCATGCAGTATGGGCACAGCCACGGCACCATAGGTGAGTGTGGCGAGGAATGCCACAGCCCAATGGGCGGAGTTGCGTCCGCAGAGTGCAATCTTGTCGCCCCGCTGCACACCCGAGTTCTCGAACATGATATGCAGTTTCTCTATCTTGCGTGCCACATCGTGGTATTGCAAGGTAATGCCTTTATAATCAGTCAGGGCATCGAGGTCCCAATTGTCTATAATGCTTTTTTCAATTATCTCGTTGAATGAAGTCATATTTTTTAAGTTGACGAGTTGACGAGTTGATACTATTTATATAAGTAGCGCTTGATGCTCTTCTTGGGAGTCTTGGCAAACTCCTCGTGCTGGAGTTGGATGGCTGAGAGTTGGCAGAACGGGGGGAGCTGCTCGTTTAGCTCCTTGCGGTTTTGCTCCATCACGCTCTCGATGTCGCTCTCGTTGAATCCCATGGAGTGAGCCTCGTCGAAGTCGGGATAAACAAGACCAACGAGTTTGTCGCCTCTCTGCACGATAAGACTCTCGTTCACCATCGCCATTGAGTTGAGTTTGTCCTCAATCTCCTCGGGATAAACGTTCTGTCCGTTGGCTCCCAAGAGCATGTTCTTGATGCGTCCGCGTATGAACACATGTCCGTCGGCCGACATGGTGGCGAGGTCGCCGGTGTGATACCATCCCTCGCTGTCGAGTGCCTCGCGTGTGGCCTCCTCATTCTTATAATAGCCGAGCATTACGTTGGTGCCACGCGCCACAATCTCCCCTGGGATGTTCTCGGGGTCGGGCGAGAGAATCTTCACCTCCATATGGCTCACAGGCGTACCGCAACTGCCGGGCTGGAAGTCGTGCCAGTCGCTATAGGTGATGAGCGGTGCGCACTCGGTGGCGCCATAACCCGACGTCAACGGGAAGTCGATGCTCTTGAGGAACGATTCTATCTCCTGGTTGAGGGCTGCACCGCCAGTCATCACCTCGTAGGCATTTCCGCCGAAGGCCTGCATCACCATCTGACAGATGCGCTCCTTCACCTTCTTGTTGATAACGGGCATGTTCCACAGCAGTCTCACCTTGTTGTTCTGAATCTTCGGGAACACCATCTTGCGTATAATCTTCTCCACCACAAGCGGTACGGAGATGACGATGGCGGGATGGATGTCGGCAAAGGCCTGTGCGATGATGGCAGGCGAGGGAAGACGTGTGAGGAAGAAAAGGTGGCAGCCATGCACGAAGGGGAAGATAAACTCCACTGCCATACCGTACATGTGGGCCATGGGCAAGATGCTAAGTATCGACGAGCCTTGCTGGATGCGTGTGCCAAGGACTTCGAGACAGAAGTCGAGGTTGCCCCAAATGGCACGATAGGGCAGCATCACGCCCTTGGAGAATCCGGTGGTGCCGCTGGTGTAGTTAATGATAGCCAGTTCCTCGGCCTCGTCTTTATGATAGCTTACGTCCTCCGAGCGGAAGGCGCGGGGGAATCGTCTGCCGAATATTTCATTAAGATGTTCGCGTGCGTAGGTGAGTTTATCCGATCTTGACAACATCAGCGAGTAGTCGGGCAGATTGATTATACCCTCAAGAGTGGGCATCTCTACAGGATTGATTTCCTTGGCCACATAGTCGCCCACGAAGAGTAGTTTCGACTCACTGTGATTGACGATGTTGTAAATCTGCTCGGGCTTGAACTCGTTTTGGATGGGCACAGCCACGGCTCCGTAGGTGAGGGTGGCGAAGAATGCCACAGCCCAGTGGGCGGAGTTACGCCCGCAGAGTCCGATTTTATCGCCCGGTTTAACACCCGAATGTTCGAAGAGTATGTGGAGCTTTTCTATTTTTCGCGCCACGTCATGATACTGTAATGTGATGCCCTTGTAATCTGTCAGGGCATCGAGGTCCCAGTTATCGATAATACTTTTTTCAATGTATTTATTGAAGCTGCTGAATGTATTCATTGCACAATTTTCAAATTTGTGTGCAAAGATATATCTTTTTCTGCACATTGGCAAACTTTTTGTGCATTTTTTTTAGTTTATAGTGAAAAAAGTTATATTTCGGGTATTTGGGAACATATTTTTTCACTCAAAACTATTCGTATCTCATCGACTTGGCGGGATGGATATGGGATATGAGGAAGCTGGGCCCCACGAGCACGAGGACACTGATGAACAGTGTGGCTGCATTGATAAGCACGAAGGCAGGGATGTTTATCTCGGTGGGAGCTTCGCTGACATAATAATTTGTAGGGTCGAGCGAGATAAAACCGGTAGTGCGCTGAAGCAGGATGATGGCAGCGGCGAGAAAGTCGCCGATAATCATACCCTTGCCGATGATGAATACGGCAAACCACAGGAAGGTGTGGCGCACGGATGCTCCCTTCATGCCAAGGGCTTTGAGAACGCCAATCATTTGGGTGCGCTCGAGAATGATGATGAGCAAACCAGAAATCATCGTGAATCCAGCCACACATATCATGAGGGCAAGGATAATCCATACATTAATGTCGAGAAGCGACAACCATGAGAATATCTGAGGATAAGCCTCGTAGATGGTCTGCGAGGTGAAGACATTGCCTTCATGGTCGGAAGTGCGGTTTACCTTGCCGGCTATTCTGTCGGCCACCATATTTATTTGCTCCAGGTCGCCCACCGAAATCTCTGCTCCCGTACACAGTTCTCCATCCCAACTGTTTAGTTTGCGGGCAGTGTATAAATCAGTGAAACATAAGGAGTTATCAAACTGGCTCATGTTTGTCTGATAGATGCCCTTGACAGTGAATTTCCTCACCTTCACTCCGTTGTCGGAAATGAAATAGGCAAACACCTTGTCGCCCGCCTTGAGGTTCATCTTGTCGGCCGTTGCCGAGGAGATAAGCAGGTTGCCCTTGTTGGCGGAATCACTGAAGGAGGGAACGCTGCCGCTCTTGAGATTTGACTTGATAAAGGAAAGATCGTATTCTGGTCCGACGCCCTTGAACGACATTCCGAGAAAGTCTTGGTCGGTTTTGAGAATACCTTGGGTGAGTGCAAATCGCTCTACCTGTTTTACGCCATCAATACCCCTCAACACCTTCATGACACTGTCGTCGATACAGATAGGATAGGGGTCGGAACTCTGCATGGTGAGGAAGTTCTCCACCTGGATATGGCTGCCGAAACCGATGACCTTGTCGCGGATGGTGTGCTTGAATCCAAGTACCACCGACACGGTGAGAATCATCACGCAAAGTCCGATAGCCACGCCAGCCGTGGCTATATGAATGGCAGGGCGGCTCACCTTGCGCTTGTCGCCCTTGTCACTATATATACGTTTTGCTATGAAAAACGACAGATTCATTCGTCAGTCCTTCCGGGATAAGCCTCAAGAGCCTTCTGCAACACGACAAGTGCGCGAGAGAGGTCTTCCTTCTTGAGCACGTAGGCGATACGCACTTGGTTGTAACCGGCTCCTGGAGTTGTGTAGAATCCTGAGGCGGGAGCCATCATCACAGTCTCACCCTCGTATTCAAACTCCGACAGACACCAGCGGCAGAACTTCTCACTGTCGTCAACGGGCAACTTTGCCACTGTGTAGAAAGCTCCCATGGGAATTGGGGAATAGACACCGGGGATGCGGTTGAGACCGTCGATAAGGCACTTGCGTCGCTCTACATATTCATCATATACATCACGCAGATACTCCTCGGAAGTGTCGAGAGATGCCTCAGCCACAATCTGTCCGATAAGGGGCGGGGAGAGACGAGCCTGACAGAATTTCATCACAGCCTTACGTACTTCCTCGTTCTTGGTGATGAGGGCTCCGATACGGATGCCACACTCGGAATAACGCTTTGACACAGAGTCGATTAGGATAACATTCTGCTGTATTCCTTCAAGGTGGCAAGCGCTGATGTAGGGAGAACCGGTATAGATATATTCGCGATACACCTCATCCGAGAAAAGATAGAGGTCGTACTTCTTCACGAGGTCGCGAATTTGGTTCATCTCTCTACGGGTGTAGAGATAACCAGTGGGGTTATTGGGGTTGCATATCATGATGGCGCGGGTGCGGTCGTTGATAAGCTCCTCAAATTTCTCGACCTTAGGCAGTGAGAATCCCTCCTCGATGGTGGTGGCTATGGTGCGTATCTTCGCTCCAGCCGATATGGCAAACGCCATATAGTTGGCATAGGCGGGTTCGGGCACGATAATCTCGTCGCCAGGATTGAGGCACGACATAAAGGCGAAGAGCACAGCCTCGCTACCGCCCGACGTGATGATGATGTCGTCGGCGGTGACGTTGATGTTATACTTCTTATAATAGTCAACGAGTTTTTCCCGATAACTCAGATAACCCTGCGAGGGCGAGTACTCGAGAATATTGCGGTCGATATGCTTAAGAGCATCCAAACCTTCTTTAGGCGTGGGCAGGTCGGGCTGTCCGATATTAAGGTGATAGACCTTAGTGCCACGCTTTTTTGCTGCAGCGGCAAGAGGGGCGAGTTTCCTGATAGGAGATTCGGGCATCTCAAGTCCGCGAACTGAAATTTCCGGCATTATATTTACTTTTTTGGGTGCAAAGGTAGTGTTTTTTATACAAACTGCAAAATAATTGGAGGCAAATATTGGCTATTAACATAATTTTTCATCAACTTTTGTATTTTTTCGGCGAAAAGTAGTAATTTTGCAGAATATTTATTCAAAGAAGAAGAATATGAACTATGAAGAGATGTTGTCTTCGGGCAACGTGCAAATGGCAAAAGGGGCTTTGTTGCCCATCGGTTTTTTACACAAGAAGCAGAGAGAGGGGAAGTTTGACAATGTGCTCGACCTTCGCCGACATCTTTCTGACAGTGTGCTCTTTGCAAAGAACGTGAAGCGTGAGTGCGAGGAGAACGGTAAGCTCAACTCGCCTCATCAGTTGCATTTTGTGATAGGTGAGACCAAGGACGGCGAACCGAAGACGCTGGAGGTGGAGAAGGGAAGGTTTATCACTTTCTCCCGACTGCTCTTTGAGTCTCCGTCGCTTGTGGGGCGCAAGGATTTTGTCGATGAGGTGATCAACCAATTGTTTGATGCGGCTGTGTATATCAATAAGATGGGAGTGCAGCATATCTGCTATTCACCCGACAATGTGCTTGCAAGAGTGGGCGACAACAAACTGCTGATGCTCTCGCATGGTTCGTATTATATAAATATGAGTGACCAAAAGGCCTTGTATCGCGACATGACCGACTATCTCGCTCCCGAGGTGCTTGCCGAAGGCAGTGTGGACGAGCGCAGTGACGTGTATTCGATAGGTAAGTTTATCGAATGGCTCTATTCCTCAAGTGACATGCCGATTGAAATAAAGCGAATGGTGAAGAAGGCGACAGAGGAATTGCCCGAGGACAGATATCAGAGTGTGGCAGATATGCGTTCGGCCCTGAAACGCTTGAAGAACGCTCGCAACTCGGTGGTCATGTTCCTTATTGCCCTTGTAGCGGCACTGGTGATTGTGGGCATATATTTTGGTATGACTCCTGAACCGCAGCAGATAGAATATGTTAAACCGGCCCCGAAGCAGTCAACGGATGACTTGCTCGACGATGGATTCGACCCTGCCACAGAACTGGGAGTAATCAGTGGCGACTCGCTGAGCAAACTGCCGCCCGAGAAGCGCAAGCAGATGGAGGAATACCAAAAGAAGGGCGAGGAGATATTCAGAAAGCAGTTTGAGAAAGAGGCCGACCGCATTCTCTCAAAGGTGTATGATGCCGAGCACATGGGTGCAAGCGAGAAGAACTTCATGGCTTCGAGCCAAAAGGTGTTTGCCGAACTAATGGAGGTTCAGCAGAAACTGTCGGGCGAGGCTAATATCAGTAATGAGAAGGGACAGCTCATCGCCACCCAGATAATCGACAAGATTACCGAGAAGAAGAAAAAGGCGGTTCAGAAAAACGGAATACAGAAGTAATTAAGAATTGCTGCGCAAACCGAATGCAGAGCCGAGCTTGCTCGAGCTATGCTAAGGTGAAGCCAGCAATCGACTAAGTCAATTAAGAATTAAAAATTAAAAGATTAAAAGAATTAAAGAAATGAGAAGTAGAACAGCAATTTGGTTTGAATGTAAAGTACGTTACGAGAAGACAATGGAAGACGGTATGCCCAAGAAAGTGGTAGAGATATACACCGTGGATGCACTCAGTTTCAGCGAGGCCGAGAAGCGCATCATGGAAGAGATGTCTTCATACGTGAGCGGAGAAATAGAGATTGCCGACCTGAAGATAGCACAGTATAAGGAGATTTTCTTTGCCGACAACGACATGGCCGACAAGTGGTATAAGGCAAAGCTCGCATTTATCACTATCGACGAGAAGACCGACAAGGAGAAGAAAACATCGGTGTTCTATCTTGTGAACGCGGGCAACATCAACTCGGCCATCAAGAACATCGACGAGGTGATGGGAGGCACGATGATTGACTATCAGACGCTCAACGTGAGCGAGACAACCATCATGGACGTCTTCGAATACAAGCAGAAGGAAAAGGACGACAAACCCGAGTACGAGCAGCAGCAATAAGGAGGAGACAAGAGAAATGGAGTATGACGTAAAGGGAAACCTCAAGGAGGTGAAGGCCAGTTTGCCCACAGGGGTAAATCTTGTGGCTGTTAGCAAGTTCCATCCCGCCGAATATATCGAGGCAGCCTATCAGGAAGGCCAACGTATATTCGGCGAGAGCCACGAACAGGAACTCTCGCGCAAGGTGAAGGAACTGCCAGGCGACATACGATGGCATTTCATTGGACACCTGCAGACCAACAAGGTGAAGTATATCGCTCCGTATATCTCGATGATCGACGCGGTAGATTCGCTCAAGCTCCTCAAGGAAATACAGAAGCAGGCTGCCAAGAACAACAGGGTTATTGACGTGCTGCTGGAACTGCACATCGCCGAGGAGGTGACAAAGTATGGACTCACTCCCGATGCCTGCCGACAATTGCTCGAGGATGGCGAATGGCGCGAGATGACCAATGTGAGGATTTGCGGACTGATGATGATGGCATCTAATGTTGATGACGACGAACAGATAATGCGCGAGTTCATGACAGCACGCCAATTCTTCGATGAGGTCAAGGAGAGATACTTTGCAGATGCCGATTACTTCTGCGAGCGCTCGTGGGGCATGAGCGACGATTATCCCATCGCTGTGGAATGTGGAAGCACGATGGTGAGGGTGGGCACGAAAATATTCGGTCCACGAGTATATTAATTTGGAAGTTAAAGAAGTTAAGGAAGTTAAAGATAATGGAAATAAAGAACGCCGAATTTACACTCAGTGCTCCCACTGTGACGATGTGTCCGAAGGACAACAAACCTGAATACGCCTTCATAGGAAGGTCGAACGTGGGCAAGTCGAGTCTTATCAATATGCTTTGCAACAACAAGAAATTGGCAAAGACATCGGCAACACCGGGAAAGACTCTGCTCATCAACCACTTCATCATCAACAATGAGTGGTATCTTGTCGATCTCCCAGGATATGGCTATGCCAAGAGGTCGAAGACCGAGATTAAGAAGCTCGACCAGATGATACGAGGATATATACTGCAAAGAGAACAGCTCGTCAACGTGTTTGTACTGGTGGATATACGTCTCGAACCGCAGAAGATCGACCTCGAGTTCATCAACTGGTTGGGCGAGAGCAGTGTTCCGTTTGCCATCATCTTCACCAAGGCCGACAAACTGAATGCCAGTAAGGTGAATGCCAGTGTGGCGCAATATCAGAAGACATTGAGCGAGACATGGGAGGAAATGCCCAAGATGTTTATCACGTCGAGCGAGAAAAAGACCGGTAGGGACGAGGTACTCTCATATATCGAGGAGATTAACAAGGAATTGTCGGATTAAGAATAGAATCATGGCAGAAATACCATTTCTTGACGTACAGAACCTGACAAAGTCATTCGGTGCGCTCGTGCTGTTTGAAAACATCAGTTTTTCGGTGGCACAAGGGCAGAGAGTGGGACTTATTGCCAAGAACGGAACGGGAAAGTCAACACTGCTGTCGCTACTCGCAGGTCACGACTCGCCCGACTCGGGCAGTATCATATTCAGAAAAGACATAAAGGTGGGAATACTTGAGCAGTCGCCGGTGTTCGACCCTGATGAGACTGTGCTCGAGGCTTGTTTCAACCACGAGGGCGAGGACGAGAAAATTCTCAAGGCAAAACAAGTACTCACACAATTGAAGATACGCGACCTTAACCAGCCCATGGGCCAACTGAGCGGTGGACAGCAGAAGAGAGTGGCACTCGCAAATGTGCTTATAACAGAACCCGACCTGCTGATACTCGATGAGCCTACCAACCATCTCGACCTCGAGATGATAGAGTGGCTTGAGGGATACCTCTCGCGAGGCAACAAGACATTGCTCATGGTGACTCACGACAGATTCTTCCTCGACCGTGTGTGCTCGGTGATTATCGAACTCGACGACCGCACTGTATATACCTATCGCGGCAACTATGCCTATTATCTGGAGAAACGCCAGGAACGCATCGACAACAAGAGGGCAGAGATAGAAAGGGCAAACAACCTGTATCGCACCGAACTCGAATGGATGAGAAGGCAACCGCAGGCAAGGGGACACAAGGCAAAATACCGTGAGGATGCATTCTACGAACTGGAGAAGGTGGCAAAGCAGAGAATGGAAGAGAGGCAACTCCGACTAAAGTCGGCCAACGTGTATATTGGCTCGAAGATATTCGAGTGCCAGTATATCTCCAAGGCCTTCGACGACCTGGTCATCATGAAGGACTTCTATTACAATTTCTCAAGATACGAGAAGATGGGAATAGTGGGAAACAACGGAACGGGTAAATCAACGTTTGTCAAGATGCTACTCGGAAGAGTGAGCCCTGACGCCGGAAAAATAGACATCGGCGAGACGGTGAGATTCGGATATTTCTCGCAAGAGGGATTGCAGTTTGACGAACAGCAGAAAGTGATTGACGTGATCACCGACATAGCCGAATACATCAACCTGGGAGGCGGGCGACAGCTCTCTGCATCCCAACTACTGCAGTATTTCCTCTTTACTCCCGAACAACAATATAATTATGTATATAAGTTGAGCGGGGGGGAAAGGCGCAAGTTGTATCTGTGTACGGTGCTTATGCAGAATCCAAACTTCCTCGTGCTCGACGAGCCGACTAACGACCTTGACATCGTGACTCTGCAGATACTGGAGGAATATCTGGCCGACTTCCCCGGATGCGTGATTGTGGTGAGCCACGACAGGTATTTCATGGACAAGGTGGTTGACCATCTGCTCGTTTTCAAGGGTAACGGAGAGATACAGGACTTCCCCGGCAACTATACCCAATATCGCCAGTGGTTGGCAATGAAAACCAAGAGCGAGGCTGAACAGCAGCAGAAGAAGAACACGACATCACAGGGAAAAACCTCGGGCAGGCGCGACGGCAATGAAGAAAAGCCACGCAAACTGACATACAAGGAACGCCTGGAGATGGAACGTCTGGAAAAGGAAATAGGAAAACTGGAAGAGGAACAGAAAAATATTGAGGATGCCCTATGTAGCGGTACGCTCGACGTTGACTCATTGACAGAGAAATCGAAACGGCTTGCCGCCATCAAGGACGAACTCGACGAGAAATCAATGAGGTGGCTGGAACTTTCGGAAATTTAATGATTAATTAAGAATTTAAAATTAAGAATTAAAAATTAAAAGACAGGAATTAGTAATTATATGACAAGATATCCTTCGGCACTGCTTGACAAGGCAGTGGGCGAGATGGCAAAACTGCCAGGAATAGGACGCAAAACGGCGTTGAGACTGGTGCTCCACTTGCTGAGGCAGGACGAGACACAGACTGACTCTCTCGCCCAGGCGCTGATGGAGGCACGACACGATATAAAAAGATGCCGATGCTGTCATAACATCAGCGACGATGAATTGTGCCCGATATGCAGTAATCCGCAGCGCGACAAGTCGATGATATGTGTGGTGGAGAATGTGCAGGACGTGATGGCTGTGGAGGCCACTCAACAGTTTAATGGACTCTATCATGTGCTTGGCGGAGTGATATCGCCAATGGACGGAATTGGGCCTAACGACCTCGAAATCGACTCGCTCGTGGAAAGAGTGGGCGAGGGTGGAATCAATGAGGTGATACTCGCATTGGCATCCACCATGGAGGGCGACACCACCAATTTCTATATCACGCGACGATTGGCACAGAAGGGCGTCAAGGTGTCGATGATCGCAAGAGGAATATCCGTGGGCGACGAACTTGAATACACCGACGAACTGACACTCGGAAGGAGTATCGTCAACCGCACACCTGTTAACTGAATAATAAAACAATAATGGTTAAAACAATTAGTCTTTTACGCACAGTGCTTATAGCAAACGTGGGTTTGGCGGTGATGGTTGCCGCCTTGTATGAACTCGACATACTGCCTTCGGGCATGTTGGCAGGCAGAGCTCTGGACGAGTTCCTATTCACAATATCAATGGAACTGCTCACGATAGTGCTCATCCCAGTTGCCCTTCGCCTGTTTAAGACGAAGGATGTGGAAAGGCGACTTGACGAGGGCGACGTAAAGGCATTCAGAAAATGGAGCTTGGTGAGGATTCTCATGATAACCGTGCCCCTCGTGCTGAACACCTTATTATATTATAACTTTATGAATACCACCTTTGGGTATATGGCATTGATACAGCTCATTTGTCTGCCCTTTATTTATCCGGCTGCAAGAAAATGAAAATATCGGTAGTCATAGTCAATTACAACGTGAAGTATTATGTAGGGCAATGCATCGACAGTGTCCGCAGGGCATTGTGCGGCATTGATGCTGAGATTGTCGTTGTTGACAATCACTCGCGCGACGGGTCGGTGGAGTATCTTTCAAAAATGGAGGGCGTGAGGATTATCGAGAGCGGACATAATCTGGGTTTCTCCAAGGCCAACAATATTGCCATCAGACAGTCAACAGCCGAATATGTGCTTATGCTTAATCCTGACACCATAGTGGCAGAAGACACTATCAGGACGATAATCGACTTTGCCGACAGTCATCCGAAAGTAGGAGGGATTGGAGTTAAGATGCATAATGACTGGGGAACAATAGCAAGGGAGTCGAGACGAGGATTGCCGTCGCCCATGACTTCGTTCTATAAGATTATTGGTCTGAGCAAGCGTCACCCCGCCCATTCCAAATATGGAAGATATTACATGGGATGGCTGCCATGGGATTCGCCGTCAAGGATAGAGGTTATCAGTGGAGCGTGTTTCCTTGTGCGCCGAAAGGCCCTCGACGAGGTGGGACTGATGGATGAGGACTACTTTATGTATGGCGAGGATATCGACCTTTCCTACCGGTTACTCAAGGGAGGATGGGAAAACTGGTATGTGCCGGCCGACATTATCCACTATAAGGGAGAAAGCACACAAAAGACTTCGTTCAAATATGTGCATGTATTCTACAACGCAATGCTCATCTTCATGCGCAAGCATTACAGTCATTTGTCATGGCTTGTCGTTTGGCCTCTGCAGTTGGCTGTTTATTTCATTGCCATGCTCACGCTCATTGCGACGCTATGCACAAGGATTAGAAAGTCGCTTGGTTTTGCAAGGAGATATGCCAAGGAGTTCCCGCTGTTGTGTCTTGAGGGAAGCGACGAAATTAAGGAAAAATGTCGTGCCATAGCCTTGAGAAGGGGGCTGAGCGTGATCGACTCTTTAAGCGATGGTGGGCAAAACCTGAAGATAAGAGTATTCGACCCCACGGAAACATCATATGCTGATATCATCAGAAAGATGGAGCAGATTGGCAACGAGCGCATAAGGCTCGGTATATACCACAAAGACAAGGATATCATCATAACACAAATGGAAATATATGGATGAAATAATTCTCAGGGCACTTGAACCCGAAGACCTCGACGTGCTGTATTCTGTAGAGAATGACATTGAACTATGGAGTGTGGGCTATACCACAGTGCCATATTCAAGGTATCTGCTGCATAACTATATCGCTAACTCTACGTGCGACATATATGCCGACAGGCAGATGAGACTAATGGCCGAGACTGCCGACGGAGGTGAAGTGGTGGGCATAGTGGATATAACAGGATACGAACCGCGACATAACCGTGCCGAACTCGGACTGGTGGTGAGAAGGCAATATCGAAATATGGGTTATGGCAATCAGATAGTGGAGAAAATGATAGAATATGCACATGAGGTGATACATCTTCATCAACTATATGTTGTGGTGGATACCGACAATACAGCATCGATAGAATTGTTTAAAAATTGCGGTTTTTTGGTGTCTCATTATCTAAAGGATTGGCTTTTTGACGGGGAAAAATATAGAAATGCGGCGTTTTTAACACTTTTTTTATAATTTCTATCCAAAAGGCTTGGTGTTTTGCGAAAAACTCCGTACCTTTGCACCCGCTTAAATGAAGCAACGACTTTTGGTGCGTTAGTTCAGTTGGTTAGAATACATGCCTGTCACGCATGGGGTCACGGGTTCGAGTCCCGTACGCACCGCCAGTCGAATTTTAGAAAACTGGTGCGTTAGTTCAGTTGGTTAGAATACATGCCTGTCACGCATGGGGTCACGGGTTCGAGTCCCGTACGCACCGCTGAAATTGAGAACATGAATGAATCATGTTCTTTTTTTGTTTATATAAATGCGAAACAAATGAAAATCGGTATTGAGGCACAGCGGATTTTCCGCAACAACAAGCATGGTATGGACTATGTAGTTCTGAAGGAGATTCTTCATCTTCAGAAGATTGACACGCGTAATGAATACTACATATTTGTAAAACCGGGACCCGACCGTTGTGTTAATGACACATTCAATTTCCACGTCATTGAGGTGAATTGTCCGTCTTATCCTCTTTGGGAGCAATGGGCCTTGCCGCGTGCGGCAAATAGTCTCGGAGTAGATATTCTGCATTGTACAAGTAACACTGCTCCCATATTCACATCAATTCCACTTGTTCTCACACTGCACGACATTATATTCCTGGAGCCGCGAGACAAAAACAACAAGTCGCTATATCAGAACATGGGATGGCTATATCGACGCCTTGTCGTGCCACGAATTCTCAACAAGTGTAGAAGGATTATCACTGTGTCCAATTATGAGTATGAGAACATCGTTACGAAGTTGAATATCCCTCGCAGAAGAATGCAGATGATATACAACGGATATAACGAGTGGTTTCAACCTATTAATGACACTGATTGCGCCTATGGCAAATATATTCGCAAGAGCGGTTATTTCTTCTTCCTCGGCAATACCGACCCAAAGAAGAATTCCGAGCGCACCATTGTGGCCTATGCCAAATATCTGAAGTTGTCGTCGGTGAAGCGCGAACTGCTTGTGGCCGACTTGAACAAGGAGATTATCGACGATATCCTTAAGCGCAACGATATAGAATTTGCGAGCGAATATATTGTGCCGGCAGGATATGTTGACAACAAGGATCTTGTGTCGGTATATAACGCTGCTTTTGCATTCCTCTACACGTCGCTTCGCGAGAGTTTCGGAATACCTTTGCTTGAGGCTATGGCATGCGGCACACCAGTGATTACAAGCAACACATCATCTATGCCTGAGGTGGCTGGTGTGGATTCCGCTCTTATCAATCCCACCGACAGTAATAGTATCACCGACATGATGTTGCGATTGGAGAACGACAGCGAGTATTATTCGAGGATAAGGGAATACGGATTACAACGTGTGAAGATGTTCTCGTGGAATCAAACAGCCGAGTCGCTTCTCTCGCTTTATGAGGAAGTGAATAACGAATTTTCTTAATGGCTTATGGACAGAAATGGAATCAGAGAGATGATGAAGGCCAATGGCGGGATAAAACGCATTGTTGACTTTCTGATAATGAATCAGCGCCTCACGCGTCCACGCTGGTATGTGCGACTATTGGCTCCATTCTATCAGAATAGGGCAATGAGTGCGAAGATATACAGTTCGGTGCGCATGGACACACCGCCTTATCGCCGTTTCTCAATCGGGAAACGCAGTGTGGTGGAGTCGTATTCATGCATAAACAATGCCGTGGGTGACGTCATTATTGGCGACTATACGAGGATAGGCCTTCACTGCACGGTGATTGGGCCTGTTACTATCGGTAGTCATGTCAACCTGGCCCAGGGGATAACAGTATCTGCACTGAATCATAATTTCGAGAATACGGACTTGCGTATTGATGAACAGGGAGTGGAAACTGCTGAGATACGTATTGACGATGATGTGTGGATAGGCGCCAATGCAGTGATTACCGCCGGGGTGCAAATTGGCAGACATTCGGTTGTGGCAGCAGGAGCTGTGGTGACAAAGGATGTTCCCGACTATACCGTTGTGGGTGGAGTGCCGGCAAGAATTATCAAAACAATTCGTCGAACAGACTGAGCGAGAGGTCAGACGAGGATTTACTGGAATCGTCCACTTCCTCCTCTTCTTCCTCATTGTCTTTATCTGCAAAATTAAGGACAAGCTGTTGCGCCCGAGCCGAATTGGGGTTGAGTTTGTATATACCTCTTATATCACTGCAGAAGAGGGACTGCGACAATCGGGAGTTTCTGAATAGAAACTGCTGAACATACTTATGAATATCTTTGAAATCGGGGGTGGAGAAAAGTGTGCAGTTGATATTATATATCTGCATACTCACTTTCTTCACACTCATTCCACGTTCGCCGGCTTTGGCAAGGATTGTGATAATCTGTTCGTCGTATGTCGCCATTAGGAAAATTGTTACTAATAAAAGACAAGAAAGGCCGGCAATGAATGCCAGCCTTCCTTTGTATTTGCTTTAACTGTGCCAGCTTTAAATGAGGGCAACCTTGCCTTCAGCTGAAGTGATCTTTCCTTCCTTGAAAAGCCAGCCCATACCGAGCAGAGTCTCTTCCTCAGAAATCTTAGCAGCCTTGGCAATCTCCTTGATAGTGAGAGCCTTCTCTGCTGTTGCAAGTGCCTGATAAACATCACCTGCCTTGAAACCAACATTCTCAGCGTTGTATTCTACGGCTACTGCCTTTGTTGCGCAAGCCTTCTTGCAAGTTGTCTTCTTAGCTGCTGTAGTCTTCTTTGCTGCAGTCTCTTTTGTTGTTGTTTTCTTTTCTGCCATAATTCTCTAAAAAAATTAATATTCTCTCGTATTATTTATGAATATTTTAAATATCCACTGCAAAATTAGATATAATTCTACTGATATACAAGAAATTATGCCATTTTTTTATCATATTATCATTATTCTTGACGTAGGTCAACCTTAAGTTGCAGTTCATCAAGCTGTTTCGGGTCAAGTTCGCCTGGAGCGTCGAGCATGACATCGCGTCCGCTATTGTTCTTCGGGAACGCAATGCAGTCGCGGATACTGTCAAGGCCTGCCATAATGCTCACGAAGCGGTCGAGACCGAATGCCAGTCCGGCATGGGGTGGGGCACCATACTTGAATGCGTTGATGAGGAAGCCAAACTGAGCCATTGCCCTTTCGGGGGTGAAGCCAAGAATCTTGAACATCTTCTCCTGCAACTTGCCATCGTGGATACGGAGACTGCCGCCGCCTACCTCAATACCGTTGCACACGAAGTCGTATGCCATGGCGCGCACCTGTTCGGGATGCTCGTCGAGCAGTGGGATGTCGGCGGGGTTGGGCAGGGTGAACGGATGGTGGGTGGCCATCAGGCGCTCTTCTTCGTCGCTCCACTCAAACAATGGGAAATCCACAATCCACAGGCACTCAAACTTGTCCTTGTCTCTCAATCCGAGACGGTCGCCCATCTCCAGACGCAATGTGCAGAGCTGTGTGCGTGTCTTGTTTGCCTTGTCGCCACTCAATATCAGTACGAGGTCGCCATCCTTGGCGCCCATCTTCTCCTTCACCTTGAGCAGAGTGTCCTCGCCATAGAACTTGTCAACACTCGACTTGATGGTGCCGTCCTCGTTGTACTTGATATACACGAGTCCCTTGGCTCCAACCTGTGGACGCTTGACAAAGTCGGTGAGTTGGTCGAGCTGCTTGCGAGTGTAGTTGGCGCATCCTGGTACGCAGATACCACCGATATATTCAGCTTGGTCGAATACTGAGAATGTTCCGATCTTCATCACATCCATCAATTCAACAAACTCCATGCCGAATCTCAAATCGGGCTTGTCGCTACCGAATCTGCGCATAGCCTCGTGCCATGTCATCTGTTGCAGTTTTGCTGGCAGTTCCACTCCGCGCACCTCCTTGAAGAGATGGCGCGCCATGTCCTCAAACAGACTGATGACATCCTCCTGATCGACAAAGCTCATCTCGCAGTCTATCTGTGTGAACTCTGGTTGACGGTCGGCTCTGAGGTCCTCGTCGCGGAAGCACTTTGCTATTTGGAAGTAGCGGTCGAATCCGCTCACCATCAGCAACTGCTTCAATGTCTGCGGGCTCTGAGGCAGAGCATAGAATTGTCCTGGATTCATTCGAGATGGAACGACAAAGTCGCGTGCGCCCTCTGGGGTTGAACCGATGAGAATAGGAGTCTCTACCTCGATGAAGTCCTTTGAGTCGAGGAAATTGCGAATGAGGATAGTCATACGGTGACGCAATTCGAGATTCTTGCGCACAGCATTGCGGCGCAAGTCGAGATAGCGGAATTTCATGCGTATGTCGTCGCCTCCGTCGGTATTGTCCTCGATGGTGAACGGAGGTGTGATGCTCTCGCTAAGGATGTTAAGACTTGAGGCAATGATTTCAATATCGCCTGTAGGCAAATTCTTGTTCTTGCTCTCGCGCTCGTTTACAGTTCCTTCCACCTGTATGCAGTACTCACGTCCGAGTTTGTTGGCGCGCTCGCAGAGTTCCTTGTCAACAGCCTCGTTGAACACCAACTGTGTGATGCCATATCTGTCGCGCAAGTCAACGAATGTCATGCCACCCATTTTTCTTGTGCGCTGCACCCATCCGGCAAGTGTCACCACCTGTCCGGCATTGGAGAGTCTCAGCTCTCCGCAAGTATTACTTCTGTACATATATATATATTTATTATTTCAGCCACTCCGCCACGTTCTTCTCAATGCGTGCTGCAATGTCGCCATCCTCGGCAGCCTTGTCGAATGTTTCACCGGTGATATGCTCATAGAGTTCGATATAGCGTTCGCTCACGCTCTCTGCATATTCGTCGGTGATTTCGGGCATGGTCTGTCCTGGTTCGTTCATGAAGTCGTGCTCGATAAGCCACTGGCGCACAAACTCCTTTGAGAGCTGCTTCTGAGGCTCACCCTTAGCGAGCTTCTCCTCATATCCGTCGGCATAGAAATAGCGGCTTGAGTCGGGAGTGTGAATCTCGTCGATGAGATACACCTTACCGTCGCGCTTTCCGAATTCATATTTTGTGTCAACGAGGATAAGACCTCTCTTGGCGGCAATCTCCTGACCGCGTGCAAACAGTTTGCGGGTGTAATCCTCCATTATCTCATAGTCTTCCTTGTCAACGAGTCCCTGTGCGATAATCTCTTCCTTTGAGATATTCATGTCGTGACCCTCGTCGGCCTTGGTGGTAGGAGTGATGATTGGTTCGGGGAAACGCTCGTTCTCCTTCATTCCGTCGGGAAGCTTGACACCGCATATCTCCCTGCATCCGTTCTTGTATTCACGCCATGCCGAACCGGTGAGAATGGAGCGGATGATCATCTCAACGCGGAATCCCTCGCATTTCAGTCCCACCGTCACCATTGGGTCGGGAGTAGCCAGTTTCCAGTTTGGGCAAATGTCACTTGTAGCGTCAAGGAACTTTGCAGCAATCTGGTTGAGCACTTGGCCTTTGAATGGGATACCCTTTGGCAGGATAACGTCGAATGCCGATATTCTGTCTGTAGCAACCATCACCATCAGGTCGTCATTGATGTTATACACGTCGCGCACCTTTCCGTGGTACACGCTCTTTTGTCCCTCAAAATTGAAGTCAGTTCTTGTTAATGCTTTCATTGTTTTGTATTTTTTGTTTTTCGTTCTTCTCGTATGCATTTACTATGCGCGTCACAAGTTTGTGTCGCACTATGTCTTTCTGTCCTAATTCCACAACACTGATGCCCTCTATGTCCCTCAGTATCTCAAGCGCCTCCTTCAGTCCACTCTTGGTGTGGCTTGGCAAGTCAATCTGTGTCATGTCGCCTGTAATTATCATTTTGGAGTTCCATCCCATTCGGGTGAGGAACATCCTGAGTTGGGCGCAGGTGGTGTTTTGTGCCTCGTCGAGGATGACAATGGCGTCGCTGAGTGTTCGGCCACGCATAAATGCCAAAGGGGCTATCTGTATCACATGTTTCTCCATCATGTCCTGCAACTTTGCCGCCGGGAGCATGTCCTCCAGGGCGTCGTAGAGTGGTTGGAGATACGGGTCGATCTTGTCTTTCATGTCGCCAGGCAAGAATCCCAGTTTCTCTCCGGCCTCTACTGCAGGACGACTGAGAATGATTTTCTTAATCGTCTTTTCCTTGAGTGCTTTCACCGCAAGGGCTATGCTAAGATAGGTTTTTCCCGTTCCGGCAGGACCTACGGCGAATACCATGTCGCTCTTGTTGAATGCGTCAACGAGTTGCTGCTGTTTCTCGCTGCGTGGTTTCACCGGTTTGCCCGCCATGGTATATACAACTACTCCCTCGGGCATTTCGTTGGCGGTCTTCTTGCCCTTCACGATTTCCAGTATGTCCTCTTCGCCTATTCGGTTGAACTTGAGAACATGCCGTCTCATGGTCTCTATGTTTTCCTCGAAGGCGCACATCTGCTCCTCGTCGCCCAACACTCGTATCACGTTGTCGCGGGCCACAATCCTGAGTTTAGGGAACAATGCCCTTATCATCTGCAGATGATTATTGCCTGCCCCGTATAGGATGACAGGGTCGATGTCTTCGAGTACAATATGTTTCTCAATCAATGTTTATGCCTTTTTTTATTGTTATTTTCAAATTTTGCTGCAAAATTACATCAAATCAATCACACTACAAAATTTTTCCGACTATTTTTGTTGATTTATTCAGAAAAAGAAGTACCTTTGCAGCAAAATATGAGAAAAATGAAGATTACCAAGAAGAGATATCTGCAGGGATTCGCCGCCACAGTGGCATTTCTTGCGCTTGTGAGAGTAGTGTTTCCGGGTGTGGCTCGCCCTGTATCGGGAGTGGCAGAAAACTCCGACAGTACTACTATCGACGTGAACAGTCCTGTATCATCCAAGTGGTATAATTCCGACAGTACACTTGTGAAAAACAGGATTTTTAGTGTTCCCGCATTCAAGACCACCTTCCCCGACAGCAACAGTGTGCAGATGGCGGCTGCAGCCAAATACGGTGTGTCGGCTGTTAAGGACAGAAAAGAAGCCGAGTCGCGCAAGAAGGAATTAGTATATATAGGAGCCAATCCCTATTTTCATGTTGACAAACTCAACAACAGCATCCCTTATCTTGTGCCGCGTGCGTCATTGTTGCTTCAGGACATTGGCAGGGCTTTCTATGATTCGCTCACCATAAAGGGCATTCCACTTCACAAGATTATCGTCACCAGTGTTCTGCGCACCAAGGATGACGTGCAGAAGTTGCGCAACCGCAATCAAAATGCCACAGAGAACAGTTGTCATCTATATGGCACTACATTCGACCTGTGCTACAACCGTTATATAACAGTGGAAGACCCCGAAGGCCCCTCGCGCCGTGCAGTGCGCAACGACACATTGAAATGGGTGCTCTCCGAAGTCCTCCGCGACTTTCGTCAGCAAAAACGCTGCTATATCAAATATGAGGTGAAGCAAGGTTGCTTCCATATGACAGTCAACTGACCATCCGCATGACAGTCAAATGACTTAGTTAATCCTCGTCGGCAATTTCAAGGCCTTCCGCATCCTCGTCAAGATCTTCGCTGATATTGAATGTAGTGCGGTAGGTGTCCTCGTTGAGATCGTCATCATCAAAGTCTGTCGGTTCTGCAATCTCCAAGTCATCTTCGTCCGGACGGTTGAATGTGTCTTCTGGTATCTCGTCCTCGTCATGAGTTTGGAACTGCATTCTCAGCTTCTCCTGTTGAGGTTTCACCTTCACGAAGATAGCCTCGGTCCATGTGCCCTTAGGCACTTCAAGCACTTCGTATCCGTCGTTCACCTTCTTGTCGTACATGCCGCCAGGTTTGTGCAGACGATTGCTCGGCAGCGTGGTGGTTGAGATGTCAAATCCACTCTCGATGATATCCCTTACACTCTGTGACAGCGAATCCCATCCGCCACCGAAATTGCGGCCAAGCACTTCGCACAGCTTGGCAGCCGAGATATGCGTGATATTCTCATAGCTGAGGTCAGACACTCTTGCTATGGGGCGCTTCTTGATGGCCCATACAATCTTGTTCTTCTCGTCGAATGTGATGATAGCTATCTTATAACCCATCTTTTCGTATTTGCCCTTGAACAATGTTGCGTCGTCCTTTAGTTCTTCCAACAGGAATGCGGTTTTGATAATTTCCACATATTTCCTGATGTTTTCCTTGGCCTCAGCATCCTTGTCTATTCCGTCCAACATACGGAAGATGTCGTTCTCCTGGATATCCCAGACATTACTCTTGGTAAGTGTTTTCAAACTTACAGCTTTTTTGTTGCCTTCTTGTTTCATTTATTTCTATTTTTTTCTTGTTTCTATTGAATTGTGGGTGCAAATGTAAGTACTTTATTTTATTTATCCAAGATTTTGGGCATTTTTTTTGGTTGTTAGACCTAAATTTATTAATTTTGCACTGAAAAAGATATAAAAATACGATCTTATGGCACAACCATTGGCAGAAAGATTGCGACCACGGACGCTCGACGACTACATCGGACAGAAGCATCTTGTAGGAGAAAATGCGGTGCTTCGCAAGATGATCGAGGCAGGCCGCATCACCTCTTTTATATTATGGGGACCACCGGGAGTGGGCAAGACCACCTTGGCTCAGATAATAGCCAACAAGCTCGCGACCCCCTTCTTCACTCTCAGCGCAGTGACGAGTGGAGTAAAGGATGTGCGCGATGTGATTGAGAAGGCTCAGAAGGGGCGCTTCTTCAACGAAGCCTCGCCCATACTCTTCATCGACGAGATTCATCGATTCAGTAAGTCACAACAAGACTCGCTTCTCGGGGCAGTGGAGAGAGGCATCGTCACTCTCATCGGAGCCACCACCGAGAATCCATCATTCGAGGTGATACGCCCGTTGCTCTCGCGATGTCAGCTATATGTCTTGAAGTCGCTCGACAAGGACGACCTCCTGCAGTTGCTCGACAGGGCAATACATACAGATGTGATGCTGCGCGAGCGACATATAGAACTCCGCGAGACTGCTGCAATGATAAGATATAGTGGGGGCGATGCGCGAAAATTGCTCAATATCCTGGAACTGGTGGTAGAGGCATCCCCCGACGGTGATGTTGTCATTACCGACGATATAGTGGTGAGCCGCCTGCAGCAGAATCCCCTTGCCTACGACAAGGATGGCGAAATGCATTACGACATCATCTCGGCATTCATCAAGAGTATCAGGGGAAGTGATCCTGATGCTGCCCTCTATTGGCTTGCTCGTATGATAGAGGGAGGCGAGGACCCGAAGTTTATTGCCCGCCGACTGGTGATTAGTGCGGCCGAAGATATCGGCTTAGCCAATCCCAATGCCCTTCTTCTTGCCAATGCCGCCTTCGATGCGGTCAACAAGATAGGATGGCCCGAGGGAAGAATACCACTCGCCGAGGCAACCGTCTATCTTGCTACAAGCGAGAAGAGCAACAGCGCTTATCTCGCCATCGATAAGGCTCTCGACCTCGTGAGGCGCACAGGCAATCAACCTGTGCCTCTCCATCTGCGCAATGCGCCCACCAAGTTAATGGCCGACTTAGGGTATCACGACGGGTATCTCTATCCCCACGACTATCCTGGTCATTATGTAGCCCAGCAGTATATGCCAGATGAGTTGAAGAACCAGCAGATATGGCAGCCACAGCCCCATTCGGCGGCAGAGGCGAAGATCTTTGAAAGAATTAAAAAATTAAAGAATTAAAAAATTAAAGGATTCCAAATTCCTCATTCCTAATTATAAATATAAAAAGGTGTAGTTATTATGAAGATTGTTGTATTAGATGGCTATGGATTAAATCCAGGCGATCTGTCTTGGGAAAATCTCGAGGCGCTCGGAGATGTGGAGGTATATCCTCGCACAGCTCCCGAAGACGTCATCAACCGCTGTTTCGACGCGGAAATAGTACTAACAAACAAAGTAGTGTTTAACAAGCAAATTCTAGTGTCATTGCCTCGACTGAAGTATATTGGTGTACTTGCCACTGGATATAATGTCGTGGATGTTGACGCAGCATCCGATCTCGACATTTTTGTCACCAACATACCGGCTTACAGCACCGATAGTGTTGTTCAGATGACATTTGCCCACATACTTGCCATGACCAACAGGGTGGAGCATTATACCCAACAAAACCGTAATGGCAGATGGAGTTCCAATCCCGATTTCGTGTATTGGGATACTCCACTAATCGAACTTGCAGGTAAGACCATGGGTATTGTAGGCCTTGGCAGCATCGGAATGAAGGTAGCACGTCTCGCACGCTGTTTTGGTATGGAGGTGTTTGCATTCACCAGCAAGGCAGCTTCCGACCTGCCCGAGGGCATTCAGAAGACCACGTTCGAAGGTCTTCTCTCCGTGAGCGATATCCTTTCTCTGCATTGTCCTCTCAATCGCTCCACGCGCGAGATGATCAATGCATCCGCTCTCGCCAAGATGAAACCAGGGGCATTGCTTATCAATACCGGTCGTGGTCCACTTGTCAACGAGGCGGATGTGGCAGATGCTTTGCGCAGCGGACAGCTTGGAGGATATGGAGCCGACGTGATGTGTAAGGAACCGCCCGCAGAAGACAATCCTCTGTTCTCTGCCCCCAATGCCTATATCACCCCGCATATAGCATGGGCCACCTACGAGGCACGTCAGCGACTGATGTCCATTGCCGTAGGTAATGTGAAGGCTTTTATTGAGGGAAGTCCTGTTAATGTCGTAAACTAAATTTAAGGTATTTCACTGAATATGCGCTACAAATGGCGGTTATGCCTATACCTACCGACCATCTCGTGATATCGTCATGGATGTAGGTAGAGGCATACACCGCTACTACCATTCCCATTTGTATGGCAAAGTATGTTATTAACTTTGCCCTTTGTTTTAGTCCGTATCTTATTCTCAGGCTTATACTGTTCACTGTCAGTTCCGTGGCGTAGGCAGCTGTTAGTCCTATACCTGTGCCGGTAAGCCCTCCATACGTATATCCAACGATCACTCCCGACACTGTCAAGACATACGACAGCCATTCCAGGCATATGTAGATCTTCGAGTCTCCTTTAGCCAACATCACATAGCTCACTGGCAGACAAGCCGCCTTGCACATCATCGTCAACGTGGTGGCTTGTGCCATAGGTATTGCAGCATTAAAATTAGCACTGAATAATAGTGGAACGATGATGGGTATCAACAATATGAATGCACACATCATTGGAGATATCAGTGTGAGCGAAATCTCCGTCTGGTAGTTCATCAACTCGTTCACCTTTGCCATGTCATTGTTCACCGCCGACAGTCTTGGGAAATAGTCAGATTCCAATGAAGAGAAGAATATGCCCGCGTAGGTGATTGCCAATAAATATCCGGCATTATACAGTCCCACAGTGGCAAGATTGCTGTTAACGTTCAGATAAGCTCTGATTATCAATTCCGAAGCACTTCCCATCGCCATTGATGCCACGAATGCCAAACCGAGTTTCACCATAGGGCTACCCTCGGCAAGAAGTTTTTTCAATCTATTATATAAATTATGCCAATGGCCTATGCGTAGTCTCACTGTAGCGTAGGAATAGAATATCGTGGAAAGCAAGACTACTAAGGCTGTGAGAACGATAACCGGTACGATGGCAGCCATGTCGAAGAAATAGAGTAGTGGAACGGTTATTACCAATGTTCCGAGAGCCGACACCAACTGCACCACAGCCAGTGATTTCAGTCGGTGCATACCCTTTAATATTGCCGTCTCGCCACCGCTTATGGCCATCAGCATTACGGCTGGAGAGAGACATAGATAATGAAGAGAGTGGTCGCCATTTGTAAATGTTATCTTGTCGATCCATTTGTATGATATGGCACAAACTGTGAATCCTATCAATGCCGCCACCAACGACCATGCCCTTATCACCGCAGCACATCTCTCCACTCCCATCCGGTCGCCCCTTTCCTTGCATTCGGCAATCTCGCGCATACCACTATATGATAATCCCAAACTGGTAGCTTGCGACAGGAACGTCACGGTAGAGTTGAGCAGCGACATCAATCCCATACCCATAGTGCCAAGCATAAGGGCGGCAATCTTGTTGCGTATTACCCCCGTAAGTATGCACACACCTTGTATGCTACCGAATATTCCGATATATTTTATTATATGTGTATAGATATTCTTTTTATCGCTGTTCATACAATTAATAACGCATACTTCCCTTTTTTATTAGTTAAAATGGTACTAAATAGGATATTTTTCGGCTATAATTAACGTTTTTTGTTTTAAGCTATTCTTATGGCTATCTGAATAGGGCAATTAGTTGCGAACAGAATAGGGTAATCTGTTGCGAACAGAATAGGGTAATCTGTTGTGAACAGAATCGAGCAATCTGTTGTGAACAGAATAGGGTAATCTGTTGTGAACAGAATCGAGCAATCTGTTGTGAACAGAATAGGGTAATCTGTTGTGAACAGAATCGAGCAATCTGTTGTGAACTGAATAAGACATTCAGTTCACAACTAAATATTGCATATTATTCGTTGTCCACCTGGAAATAGAACTTGCTTTCGATACGCTTGCCATTGATGCGGAACTGGACATCGATGAAATTCTCCTCGTCGCCCAGGCAGTCGATGGCATCATAGGTGACGACAAATTTGTTGCCCGAAGGAAGCACCTTAATCTGGGAGGCACAGTTGGATGTGACCTTGGGTACTGTGGCCACCTTCACCGGTTTGCCGTTCAACAGCATCTGTATCTCGTATTTTCCGGCTGCCACCAGTTTGCCGTTGAGCGTGAGGGCGGAATAAAGCGCCTTGTATTGCTCTGTGAGCCCGTCCACCTGGCTCAGGCGTACATTGTCGAAGAAATACTCCTTGAGACTGTTGAGCTGGAGTATGCTTTGCTTTATTTCCTCGACACTTGCAATATTGTTGATATTGCTCTTTAGTGTCTCATACTCCTTGTTCTTAGAGGCATCAAGGCGTTCGAACTCATCCACAAGCTGAAGTTGTTCGGTCTTAGAGTAGGGGTATTTCACCGAATACTCATAGTGCTCGGCCTTGGTGGCCTTGTCCTGTAGCTTTATCCAATATATATCCTTAATCTTGGAGGAGGAAATCCCCTTGAGAAACGGCAGATTGGCCGACTTCATTCGGGTGACCTGCTTGTAGGTCTCCTTCTCCGTGACAGACCCGTCGGTACTTTCAGATGTTATCTCATTGTTCTGGTTGACAGATACGGAGGTGGCCACCGAGAGAATGATGCGCTCCGTGACTAGTTGGAGGGCGCGCTGCTGAGCCTCGCCAAGATTGGATGCCTCGACGGTGACCACAATAAACCCGTCGGCAGCGGAATAGAGCCATTCGGGTGCTTTCTTCGCACTTTTTTCAATAACCTTCGTCTCGGCAAAAGCGCATATCGCCACTAATGCCAGACATATCATTGCTGTGAATCTTTTCATAGTGTCGTCGGAATTAAAAGTGATTACCATCTTACGGGAAGATTGCGTATCTCGACAACTGTATCGCCTAACTTCAAGTCAACAAATGACAGTTTATTGATCTTGCTGTCAATCTTGGTGATATAGAAATTGCGCGGAACGGTTATCTTGGAGGGGAAGTCCTGATAGTAGTTTTCGCAGCTCAACTCATTCAGTTGTACACCTTCGCCAGTATATGACGACAACATCCTTACCCATAAGTTCTTAATATTACCTGTCGTGACATTAGTGATGGCAGCCTTGATGGTTATTCGCCTCTGGGTCATGTCGCCTACACATTCTATCACCTTGAATGTGAAATCCTGGGTAGAGATACTGATTTGGCAATCCAAGTTGTCGGGGGTGGGGGTGGCGACGGGTTTTTCAACCACCTTCTCGATGATAACCGGTTTTTCCACCACTTTCTCAACCACTTTCTCCACTTCCTTTTCCACCACTTTCTCCACTTCCTTCTCCACTACAACAGTGTCGTGTGGCACCTCGGGGGGAATGTTTGCCGAGATTTCCTTTTCAAGTTCGGACGACTGCTGATAGCATGGCAGGGAGGGTGATATGGCCGAGAGATAGCTCATTGCCTCCTTGTATTTGCCCTGGTCGGAGAGGCTCTTGGCTTTCTGGAGTATCACGCTGCAGTTGGCGTCATAGTATTCCTCGATCTTTTGTCGTGAGATACGGATGAAACGTGTGAAGGCAGGGTCGGTCACCTTGATGTTGGAAATCAACTTCAGCAATGCCTTTTCGTTATTGCCAAATGCGTCGCCCTTGACGGGTATGGTCATGGTGTAATACATAGCTCCGTCGATCTTGTTCTTGGCAATTAGGGTGAGATTGCCCTTCGCCACCGACACATTCTGCACCATGCCTTCGGTGCTGACAATGTCGGTAAGCTCAA
>OBLI01000387.1_pt1 | contig 46933 bp, 35 predicted proteins | sample 1519701 | NCBI WGS metagenome assembly OBLI01 (sample SAMEA3663005, study PRJEB22513) | pig gut metagenome | biome: pig gut; feature: pig-associated habitat; material: faeces | place: France | collected 2012
AACGGGTGCAACCAATAGTGCTGCAATGAATAAATTCTTAAGTTTTGTTTTCATAATGTTTTGTCTTTAATGTTTTGATTCTTTGAAATGTGCGTATTTTCCCTAAGCGTAACCGTGAACATTGAGCCTTGGGATGTGTAAGTGCGGTCGAGGTTGACTGTTGCGTCCATTCTCTTGGCAATCTCGCGTACGAGTGACAAACCGAGTCCTGCGCCGGGAACAAATTCGTCAACCTTGTAGAAGCGGTCGAAGATGCGCTCCTCGTCGCCTTCGGGAATGCCCTTGCCAGTGTCGGTGACGGAGAATGTCACGGAGCCTTCGGCATTGGTGATGCACTCCACACTGATGTAGCCCGAGGGGGTGAACTTCACGGCATTGCCCACCAAGCATTGCAAGATGCGGGTAAGTCCCTTGCCATTGGTATCTATGGTGTCCTTACCGCTATTGTTGCTGAATGTAAGTTCTACTCCTGCCTGTGGTTGCGGCACTGTGGATTGCACTATCTTCAGAGTCTCGTCGATGGAGATAGTCTCGCGTGGCAATGGCTCGTCGCTGCTCTCGTATTCCGAAAGCTCAAGGAACTTGTTTATCAGACGGGTCATGTATGTTGTCTGGTCGCTGATGATGTCGTTATATTGCCGTTTCTCCTCGTCGGAGAGCTGGATGTTCGGGTCGGTGAGCAGTTGTACGAATCCGAAGATTTGATTGAGCGGAGTGCGTATCTCATGCGACATGTTCCTGATGAACGAGTCTTTCATGTGCTTTGCCTCCTCTATGTCAGTCTTGTCCTGCTCGCTCATGTTCTTAGACCACTTGCGGTATTCCTCGGCATGTATTCCGAAATGCTCATAGAATTTTTTGTTGAAGGCTTTGGCATTCCCGAATCCGCATACGGCGGCAATCACGTCTATCGTCGTGTCGCCCTTAAGCATCTCAAGGCTCTGCATTAGTCTCATCTCGTCGGGATTGACGTTATTCGCGTCTTCGTTGAGGCGGAACCTTGTCAGCTCATCCTCTTTCTTCATCATTTGGTTAATTGTAGAGACAATGGTCTTGTTGCGGCGGTTCACCTTGCGGTTGAAAAGCAAGAGTAGCATGATGAATGCCGTGCCGAGAATCATCATGATTGTCACGACGATGAAGATATTCTTGTGTTTAGACAGTTGGGTGTCTTTCTCTGCCAATAGCCGTTCCTTCTCCTGAGTATCGTAGATTTTGGATAGTCTTATTCCATCCTCAATGCTGTTTTTCTTGAAGAGTGAGTCCTTTGCATCGTTTATCATCTCCGACTTCCCAAGAGCCTCGCGGTAGTTGCCATATTCCTTGTATATGAATTTCTCGTATTCGAGCACATAATCAATGAAGAACTCTGAGACAGTGTCTTTGGATTCAGTTGAGTTCTTCCTCATTTTGGCTGTTATATCGGCAAGTTTCTTTATATCCTTGACATTATAGTAGTGCTCAGAAATCATTGCCTGCACGAAACTGGTGCCTACCAGGTCAGACTTCATTATCTCGGTCAGGCATTTCTCCGCTTCCTTCTTGTTGCCCTTGGCATCATAGTAGTTTATTAAAATGCTGTAGGTGTGGAGCTGACGATATTCTGCATAGCCATCCATTATGTTTTCTATGGTCTTGAGCTTGTTGGTGATGTAGATAAGGTCGGGAATGTTTTTTTCAACCTCGTCATATCTTTTCTGTGCAATAAGGCTTTCCACATAGTTGCCTATAAAAGAATATGCCATATCTGCGGTGGTGAAATTTGGATTGTCATTCAGTACTTTTATCACCATATCCTTGTTTTTGGAGAACATTTTCAGACCGCTCTCCTTGTCACCGAGCATCACCGTACTCAGCGCAACTGTACCAATGGCACCGACCTCGCTTTCCTTCATATTATTCTCTCGTGCAATTATCGCTGCCTTATTTGCATATTCAATTGACTGTGCAAACTGATTGTTGGAATTGGCGATGCTGGCAAGCGTGTTAAGTAGTGTGTAGTGGCGTTTAATGTCTTTCTTCAGTTCGATGGAGTCTTTCAGAACTTGCTTACCATAATAGTCCGCCATCTTAAAATCCGCAAGTCCGTTATTGTAAACAACAAAACGCAGGTAATTGATGGCGTAAGGACGTTCTTCATTGTTCATCTCCATAGTGTCGATGATGGCAAGCGCGCGCTCAGGCTCCTGAAGGCTTATCTTGGCGATATATTCCCTCGTGTGAGTGCTATCCACACCACTGCCCTTGCCCGACATACGTTTGCCGGAACATCCTGCCAGTATCATCAGAGTAATAACCGACAATGCCGCAATCATTTTTTGTTTTGTTGTTGCTTTCATAATTTATAGTGAATTAGCCTTTATTTTTATTGTAAACCTTGAACCGTTGTTCTTGTATTTCCTGTCGAGATATACCTCGGCATCTATTCGATTGGCAATGAGGCGCGAGAGCGACAAGCCCAAGCCAGGACCCGGTGTAAACTCGTTGAGCTTGAAGAAGCGCTCGAAGATGTGCTCGCCCTCGCCCGAGGGAATGCCACGTCCAGTGTCGGTCACTGTGAAGATGGTGTTGTTGTCCTCGTCTTGCGTACATTCGACAATGATACAACCCTGCTCGGTGAATTTCACGGCATTGTCGATGAGGCATAGCAACATGCGCACGATGCCTTTCCTCTCGGTATCGATAGTTTCCACTCCACTGATATTGCGGAACAACATCTGAACACCATCGTTGGGTTTTGTGCATTTTGACTTCACCTCCTCAAGGATATCATCAATAAACTCCTGTTTGATGTCGTGTGACTGTTCGTCGCTCTCATATTCCGACATCTCGATGAATGTGTTGAGCATATTGGTCATATATAATGTCTGTTCGAAGACAATGTTGCTGAACTGATTCCTTTCTTCTTCCCTAAGGTCACTCTTAGGGTCGGTGAGAATCTGGATGAAACCATTAATCTGGTTTAGGGGCGTGCGTATCTCATGAGACATGTTCCTGATGAAGTTGTCCTTTATGCGCTTGGATTCAGTGCCTTTCTTCATAACTTCTTTTTTGAGTTCCTCGGACTCACTGATTTTGATGGTCCATTTTATATAATCCAAAGGAGCAATACCAAACTTAGCTTCAAACTTAGAGCGAAGTGACTCAGTATTGCTGAAACCACATTCGCGTGCAATCTCACCGAGACTTTTTCCTGTTTCTTGTCTCATCATATTTGCAGCCATGAGAATACGCAGTTCCTCGGGATTTTCTTGTTTGTCGTCGATATTTGTATCGGCATTGCCGAGGCGAAGTCGGGTGAGTTCATCCTGCTTTTCGATGATATTGTTAATGGTGTTGACAATGGTTTTGTTGCGCTTGTTAAGTCTTCTGTTGTATATCACCATACCCGCAATGAGAATAACAGTCACAAACAATACCACGGCAAACAATTTAGTGGCATTCTTCTGCTTCGACAGTAGTTGATTCTTATAGCCAATCTCGCGTTCCTTCTCCTCTATCTCGAATATTTTAGCCTGTCTCACTCCGTCCTCTTCATTGCTTCGTATGGACAGAGAATCAGTGAGTTTTTTTATTAATTCAGCTTTTGTAAGAGCCTCGCGATAGTTGCCTCGCTCCTTACAGATGAATTTCTCTTTTTCAAGAACATAATCTATGAATAATTTAGAGATGGTGTCGTTGGTGGCAACGGCATTTTGCCTCATCTGTTTTGTTATATCAGCAAGATTATTCAAGTCCTTGGTATTGTGATAATGATCAGATACAAATGCCTGAACGACAGGTGTACCGGCCAGTTTGGACTTCATTATCTCTGCCAGATGTTTTCTCGCCTCATTGTAGTTACCGGTCTTATCGTAATATTCCATGAACAGGCCATTGATATTGATTTGAATGTATTCAACTGCTCCATCTATTTCATCTCCAACTTCATTCAGCTTATTACAGATATGCTCTAAGTCGGCAATCAATTTACCAGCCTCTTCAAATCTTTCATAATGTAATAGATTTCCCATGTAGTTGCCTACAAATGAATAGGCACTGTTGGCATTTGAGAAAGAAGTGTTCTCATCAAGTGCATTCATCATCACATCCTTTCCCTTGGCAAATAATTTAAAACCGCCTTCAATGTCGCCGAGACCTATAAGGCTTAATGCCAATGGTTCGGTGGCGATAACCTCATTCTGCTTATTGTTGTTTTTACGAGCTACCTCTATCGCTGCTTTTGCATATTTGATACTCTGGGAATATTGGTCGGTTGAATTGGCAATTCCGGCAAGTATTCTTAATATTGAATAGTGGTGTTTCACGTCTTTCTGCATATTTATGGAGTCTTTCATTGCTTGTTGTCCATAGTAGTATGCCATCTTGTCGTCAGTGAGTCCGTTCAAATAAACGGCACTACGCAAAAAGTTAATTACAAATGGAGTCTTTGTCTTTTTCATCTCCATTGTATCGATGAGAGCAAGGGCGCGCTCGGGCTCCTGCAGACTTATTTTAGACACATATTCTGCTGTAAGGGTGCTATCCACATCACTGCTTGCTCCAACTGCCCGTTTGTCGGAACAGGCAGAGAGCAATGCAATAATTGATATTGCAATCAATGATAGAAAAAAGTTACGTTTCATTAGTTTCATGTTGTCTTGTTTTACTTTGATTCTATTCTTTTTATTTCATCTTTTATACATTTTGGAAGTTCTTCATTAAGATGCTGATGGCATGCCATCTCGAGGGTGTACATACGGGCGATGCAATAGTTGCTGTGGTGGCAGTTGCAACGAGCGCAATCCTCTGCCTTCATACGGTTGACGAAACCGGGTTCGTTGAGTAGGGCGCGACCCATCTGTACTGCCACGAAACCGTCGTTGAGCACTTCGTCAATCTTGTCGCGCGCAACGAGTCCTCCTACATACACAAGGGGCATGTCGGGCATAGCCTCGCGGAATTTCAGTGCGTCTTCCAGGAAATATGCTTCCTTGAAAGGCACTGAGGGAATCATATACTTGCCCACCATTCTCACTCCGTATTTCAACCACCAGCAGGTCATGTAATGGGTCATAGTGCGGATGGGCATCTCGCCACGCATCACATACATCGGGGCTTTGCTCACAAATCCGCCACTCAACACCAGTGCGTGTGCTCCGTCCTCTTGCAGTCGCTTAGCCACTTGCAGTGTCTCGTCGAGTTCCATACCGCCCTTGAATCCGTCGCGCATGTTCATCTTCACCAATACTGCCATGTCGTTGCCGGCGGCCTTCATCACTTCATCCATACACATGTCCATAAAGCGCATTCGGTTTTCGAGACTACCGCCAAACTCGTCCTTGCGGTGATTGGTTGAAGGGGAAAGGAACTGACTGATGAGGTATCCATGTCCGGCATGTATCTCAACGGCATCAAATCCCGCCTCACGAGCCAAGCGCACGGAGTCTCCGTATGCCTTTGCCATAGCAGGGAGTTCGTCGGCACGTAGTCCGCGCACAAATGTGGGTGAATAGAGGTTGAATCCCCCACTCGCCCCTACAGGCAGACAACCGCATATCTTCTTGTGTGACATATTACCGCAATGCCCGAGCTGTATCGAGGCAGCTGCACCCTCCTTATGCACGGCATCAGTCAGTTCGCGCAGTCCTGGTACAATCTCTGGTCGCATCCATAGCTGTCTTTCAAATGACAGTCCACTCTGGCATACCGCTGCGTATGCTACAGTGGTCATGCCTACCCCACCCTTTGCCACAGAATGGTGGTAATCAAGCAGTTGCTTGGATGGAGCATTTCCCGGACACATACTCTCGAAGGCTGCCGAACGGATTGTTCTGTTGCGTAGGGTAAGTGGTCCTATCTTTACAGGAGTGAATAATATCGATTCCATAATTCTCTTTTTTCCGTATTCTATAATCTAATGTTTTAATATATGAATGGGATAACCCTCTTTCGTGATCCTACAGCATCGCCGAATTCCTCGCGATAGTGCTTGTGGATAGCTGCCGCGCGAGGAACAAGGTTGGCTGCTGTCCATACCACAAACAGCAAGGCTGCGGGAGTGGAGCAGAGTAGGGCGAAGCCTGTCCATTCCACTAATTCTCCAAAGTAATTAGCCGAGGTGACATATTTGTAAAATCCCTTTTGAGGCAGATAATGTCGTGTGTCGCCCGGTTGGCGCAGATGGCGGATGACATGGTCGGAATGGAGATTTATAACCATACCGATGAAGAATATCACGATGCCCACGATGGAAGTGGGGTGGGATAGATATGCCGCTCCCTCGTTGAATAGTGATGGAGGGAATACAAACAGGCTGGTGCCAATAAGAAATCCATTGATGACATTAAAGACTATACCCATTGTTATAATGGCTATAGGCATGCTGCTCTTGCCCTTCATCATAAGAGGGAAGACAAATGAGCGCTGGAAATAATGGAGTTCGAATAGCAGAAACGCAAGAAAAGCGGGTAGGGTAGTGGATGCTCCGTTGCTTGCCCACATATGTAGCATTACAAAGAACACTGGCGCTTCCATCATCACCCATGCGGCCTTGTTGTTGATGGATAAGCCCCATTGCTTAGTGCGGAAAATGCCATATCCCGCTTTCACAAAATACAAGGCAATGAAGACGAAGACAGCAATAACTGCCATCGTCCACATTGTCATGCTATATGTATCTGCTCCCATCCCTTTAATTCTTTAATCTTTTAATTCATTTAATTCTTTAATTTCATCATCCCCTGGCTTGAACAATATGCCGGAGCAATCGACATCATAAGATGAGCGATATGTCTTCATTTCCACCTTGTCCCAACGAATCTCGTCGGTGCGCTGTGCCAATGGGGCATGGGGAATGATACTGCCGTCGCGCACGAGGATTACACATGGTATCTTACCAGTTTCGATAGTCTGATAACCACCATTATACACCTTACCAGTCTGATAGTCAATCCATTTGCCTGCGGGCAGATAGCACATGCGCGACTTGCCGCTTTCGAGAAGTGGAGCCACGAGAATCTGCGAACCAAACATATACTCGTCTTCTACGAGCCATGCACCTGGGTCATCGGGGAACTCTACGAGCAAGGCGCGCACCATAGGCAGACCGCGCTCAGAGCAGTCTTTTGCCTGTGCATACACGTAAGGCATGAGTTTGTATTTCATCTCGGCACTCTCGCGGAAGGCATCCGTGAGTCCCTTGCTAATGAGCCATGGTTCGGTGGGAGGTGCTCCGTGGGCGCGACTGTGACTTGACAGGAATCCAAAGGGCAACCAACGACGATACAAATCCTCGGGAGTCTCGGTAACGAATCCGCCAATGTCGTGACTCCAGAAGGAGAAGCCGCTCAGTCCGAATGACAATCCACCGCGAAGGTCACCAATGAATCCAGTATTTGTTGTGGCTGCATCACCACCCCAATGCAGCGGATAGCGCTGCGAACCAGCCCATGCACTGCGAGCCCATATGACTCCCTCATTGTCGGCCGAGTTGGCTTTCACAGCCTCCCAAAGTGCCTTGTTATAGCGCAGTGGATAGAGGTTGTGTTCGTAGAGTCCGCCCTTACCGCTATGATAGAATCCGTCGAGTGGGGCAGCCTCACCGAAGTCGCATTTGATGGCTCCCACGCCCTGCTTTATCAATCCGGCAATCTTCTGCTGATACCAGTTGACTGTCTTGGGATTCGACAGGTCGAGCACGGCATCCTCGTAGGGCGACGAACCGCATGCATTCTTGACGGCCATACCGCCATCGAGCAGTTCGCCGAAGAACTTGTTCTTGGGAGTGAAGTAGGGGAGTTGCCACAGACATACATGGAATCCGTCCTTGCGCATCTGTTTCATCATTGCCACGGGATCTTCGAATCGGTCGGCGGCAAACTGATAGTCGCATTGCCAATCCACACCAAACCATCCAGTGTCGAAATGGATTACATCTGCCGGAATCTTATATTTGCGCAGGTTGGCTGCAATGTCAAGTCCCTCTTTCTGAGAGAAATAAGTGATACGGCTCATCCAAGTGCCGAATGTCCAGAGCGGGAGCATCGGACTTTTGCCAGTGATCTCGGTATATTCATTAAGGATGTCCTTCGGTTCGCCGAAGAATACGAAAAAGTCCATCTTCTCGTCGCCCATATACAGACTTTGCGTACCGATGTAGCTTTTTCCGAAATCGGCAGTCACGGGGGCGGAAGTGTGCATGAAGATACCATAACCACGATTACTGAAATAGAACGGCACTGGCTTGTACATTCCTGGTGTCTCGGGGCCTTGCGGGTCGGTGACGAATATCTGTACCTTCTGTCCCACCTTGTTCAGTGATGTGAACGACTCGCCGCATCCGTATATTCTCTCTTGTGGAGCAAGCGAGAATACGGGATTGATGCTTCGTGAATTGTCGGAGCCACGCTTGATGAAGTTGAATGGCAGGATCTTCACCTGTGTGGAGTCGTTGTCTCCAAGAGTGCGTGTCTCGGTCAGTATGCGTCCGTTTTTGTCTTTCAACACGATACGCCACGGATATTTCTGAATCTCAATTGTACCGTAAGCGGAAGAGTAGGAGAGAGCCTTGGCGGTCTCGCTCATCTTCCATGACTTACTGTCGTTCTTGGGAACGCCACAGAACATGATGTCGTCGGCATCATTGTCACGTGGTTCAATGGGGGTAGTGAGCATAGTGATGCGCACTGTTCGTGGACTCACGAAGCGAACCTGGAATTTCAGTTCGGGATCGTTGTCGTATGCTGTTTCGGGGAAGTCGAGCATCTGCAGTCTCTGAGGCCAGAAACCATTGGTATTGAACGCCTGTCTGGGGGCAATGCGATAGCGGTTCCACTTCACCTTGCCTTCGCCTTTTGGGGCATTGAAATCCGACAGACTGTCGGCAAAGAAATATGTGTTGGCAAGATCGCTGAAATCTGCCGACATGTCCTTGGGCTGGTTCATCAGATAGCTGATGCCCTCGTTGGTCTTGATCTGTGCCTGAGCGTGCATCGTGGCAGCCAGAAGTAGGGTAGTAATGATTGATTTTGTTGTCATACTTCTTAGGTTTTATTTAACTTGTTTTCTTTTGTATCCAAACATACATACAATGCCGATAATCACGAATGGGATACTCAGCAGTTGTCCCATGTCGAGTGGGAGAGAGGCCTCGAATTCCTCCTGTATTTCCTTGGTGAATTCGATGAAGAAGCGGGCTGTGAAGATATATGTGAGACAGAGTCCGAAATAGAATCCTGTGCCCACTCTCTGTGGATATTTCTTATACACCGCAAAGCCTATGAACAGTAGTATGGCATAGGCTATTGCCTCGTACAGCTGTCCCGGATGGCGCGGCATCATATCAACGCGCTCGAAGATGAATGCCCATGGTACATCAGTCTCCTTACCGATAATCTCTGAGTTCATCAGATTACCCATACGTATGAAGAATGCCGCAATTGGGGTGGCTATTGCCACATTGTCGAGCACAGTCCATATTCCCACTTTTGTTTTGCGCACATATAGCCATAGTGCAATCATCAGACCCAGTGTGCCGCCATGGCTGGCAAGTCCTTCATAACCAGTGAATTTCCAACCACCTTCGGGGAGGAAATGGATGGGGAGAATCATCTCAACGAAATGACCGAACGAGGTGAGATAATAGTCGGGTTGATAGAACAGGCAATGTCCGAGTCGCGCTCCTATCAATACTCCGAAGAAGCAATAGAAGAAAAGCGGTTCAAAGAGTTCGGCCTTGATGCCTTGTTGCTTGTACAAACGCTTGACTATCAGGTAAGCTCCAAGCAAACCTAATAGCCAGCAGAGTCCGTACCATCTCAATCCGAAAATGGTGGTGAGACTCGGGTTCCAGTTGATGTATAGTATATAGTCCATAACTACATCATAGAAAAGAAATATTATACATTAAACCTGAAGTGCATGATGTCTCCATCCTGCACAACGTAGTCCTTGCCTTCGATGCCAAGTTTACCGGCATCCCTTACGGCAGCCTCCGAACCATATTGTATATAATCCTCATACTTGATTACCTCGGCACGGATGAATCCCTTTTCAAAGTCGGTATGGATTACACCCGCACACTGTGGGGCTTTCCATCCCTTATGGTATGTCCATGCCTTCACTTCCATTTCTCCGGCAGTGATGAATGTTTCGAGATTCAACAGGTTGTAGGCTTTTTTGATAAGTCGGTTAACACCGCTTTCCTCAAGTCCCAATTCCTCAAGGAACATCTGCTTGTCCTCGTATGACTCCAATTCCGCAATGTCCTCTTCGGTCTTGGCGGCAATCACCATTGCTTCCGCTCCTTCCTCAGCGGCAAGAGCTTCAATCTTCTTGGTAAACTCGTTTCCTGTTTTAGCAGAAGCCTCGTCAACATTGCATACATATAACACGGGCTTTGAGGTGAGCAGGAAGAGATTGCGTGCGGCATCCTGTTCTTCTTTGGACTCAAACTCTACTGTTCTGGCGTTTTTACCCTGTTCCAAGACTGCCTTATATGCCTCAAGTACAGCCACTTCCACCTTAGCATCCTTATTATTGCCAATAGCTGCAATTTTCTGCTGTTTGGCTAATCGGCTTTCGATGGTTTCAAGGTCTTTCAATTGTAGTTCGGTGTCGATGATTTCCTTGTCGCGTATAGGGTCGATTGTACCGTCAACGTGTGTGATGTTATCATCCTCGAAACAACGCAGAACGTGTATGATGGCGTCTGTCTCACGAATGTTGCCAAGGAACTTGTTGCCGAGTCCCTCTCCCTTACTTGCGCCTTTCACGAGTCCGGCGATATCCACAATCTCGCATGTCGCCGGGACGATTCGTCCGGGATGTACAAGTTCTGCTAATTTTGTAAGTCTTTCGTCAGGTACTGTAATCACACCTACATTGGGTTCGATAGTACAAAACGGAAAATTTGCTGCCTGAGCCTTAGCGCTCGACAGACAATTGAAAAGGGTGGACTTGCCCACATTGGGCAGTCCAACAATACCACATTTTAATGCCATATTTCTTATAAACGTTTATATTCTGCGTGCAAAGTTAATGCATTTTTATTATATATCAAAGTATTTATAGTTTTTTAATCCTTAAATTGTTTAATCTTTTAATTCTTTAATTTTTTAATATTTCTATCAGTGTGCTTCGAGCCAATTCTGTCCCCAACCACAGTCTGCCACCAGGGGAACCTTCATACTGAATGCTCCCTGCATCTCTTCAAGCACTATCTTTTCCACCTTCTCCTTTTCTTCTGGATATACGCTGAAGTTGAGTTCGTCGTGTACTTGAAGTATCATCTTCGATCGAATGTTTTCCTTTTTGAATCTGTTATATATCTTTATCATTGCCACCTTTATTATGTCAGCGGCAGTGCCTTGGATAGGTGCATTGATGGCATTTCTCTCGGCAAATCCACGTACGGTGGCATTACCAGAATTGATGTCTGCTAGATAACGCCTACGATTGAACAGAGTTTCAACATATCCTTTTTGTCGAGCTGTCTCCTTGGCCTTTTCCATATATTCCTTTACTTTTGGGAATGTCTCGAAGTATCCGTCTATCAGCTGTTTTGCTTCCTCGCGACTGATGTCGAGTCTTTCTGCTAGTCCGAATACGGTTATTCCGTAAATAATACCGAAGTTGGCGCGTTTTGCCTTTGTGCGCTGGTCTCTTGATACTTCGTCGATATTCTCCTTGTATATCTTGGCTGCTGTGGCTGCATGTATGTCATAACCCTCGCGGAATGCTTCAATCATATTCTCGTCATCACTCAGATGTGCCATTACCCTTAGTTCAATCTGACTATAGTCTGCTGAAAAGAACAGACATCCAGGCTCGGGAATGAATGCTTTTCGGATTTCCTTTCCGTCTTCCCCTCTCACCGGGATATTCTGCAGGTTGGGATCGCTTGACGACAGTCTTCCTGTTGATGTCACCGTTTGGTTGAATGATGTGTGTATATGTCCAGTATGAGGATTGATGAGAGAGGGTAGGGCATCAACATATGTTCCCAGAAGTTTTTTTAAACCTCTGTGTTCTAATATATTTTCTACTATCTCATGCTTATGCTTCAGTCCTTGGAGTACTTCCTCATTAGTTACATATTGCCCAGTCTTTGTTTTCTTTGCTTTTTCAACAATCTTTAGTTTGTCGAACAGTATCTCTCCCACTTGCTTTGGCGATGCAATATTGAATTCCTGTCCTGCCAGTTCGTATATCTTATGCTCAATACTCTTCATTCTTGTTGTCAAAACATCTGACGTTTCCTTCAAAGATTCTGTATCGAGTCTAACCCCATTCATTTCCATGCTTGCCAATACAGGCATCAACGGCATTTCAATGTCATAGAACAAATGCTCCACCTCGTATTTCTTAAGTTCTTTTTCCAGAACGTTTTTTAGTTTGAGAGTTACGTCAGCATCCTCTGCTGCATATTCATATATTTGTTGGTGAGTGAGGTCGCGCATGTTTTTCTGACCTTTTCCTTTGGGACCTATCAGTTCCTCGATATGAATTGTTTTGTATTTAAGGTATATCTCTGCCAGATAGTCCATGTTGTGATGCAACTCAGGTTGTATAACATAATGAGCTATCATCGTGTCGAACATCTTTCCATTAAGAGAGATACCATAGTTGGCCAGTACCTCAAGATCATACTTGATGTTCTGTCCAATTTTCAGGATTTTCTCGTTCTCATATAGCGGTTTAAATATGTTAACAATACGCAAGGCTTCTTCACGTTTACTTGGTAATGGTACATAAAACGCCTTATTTTCTTCGATTGAGAAGCTCAATCCCACTAATTCTGCCTCAATTGAGTTGGTTGAAGTAGTCTCTGTATCTATACTTAAATATTCATTTGTCATTAAAAAATCACAAAGATTCTTCATTTCCTCCTCATTATCAACTAATTTGTATTCGTGAGGTATGTCTTTTAGGCTTGCAATACTTGAATTTTCTGCGCTTTCCTCTCTATCGGTTGGGAATTCTGCAAATAAATCAAGCTGTGTATCTACTTTCTTTTGTACTTTTTGATTCTTTTTAAGAATTCTATCCGTAAGAGTCTTAAATTCCAGTTCGTCGAATAATTTCCTCAACTCTTCTTCATTGGGAGCCTTTACTCTGAGATTATCAAAGTCGATAGTCATTGGAACATCGGTTTTGATAGTTGCAAGATATTTAGAGAATACAATTTTGTCCTTGTTTTCTTCAACCTTCTTTTTCATTGCACCTTTTAAGGAATCAGTACTTGCGATAAGATTCTCTATACTTCCGTATTCCTTAATGAGTTTTATTGCTGTCTTCTCTCCAACTCCTGGACATCCTGGGATATTGTCAGACGCATCACCCATCAATCCCAATAAGTCAATGACCTGGAGTGGGGTAGTGAGGTCGTATTTCTGTTTGATCTCTTCTGGTCCCATAACATCATAACCGGAATTTCCAAATCTAGGTCTGTACATATATACATTCTCTCTAACCAACTGACAATAGTCTTTGTCAGGGGTCAACATATATGTCTCATACCCATCCTCACCTGCTTTCAATGCTACAGTACCTATTACATCGTCGGCTTCATAACCCTTTTCCTCAAGTATAGTTATGTTCCATGCATTAAGAATTTTCTTTATAATTGGTACTGAGTTTTTGATGTCCTCCGGGCATTGTTCGCGCTGTGCTTTGTATTCTGGATACTCTTCGTGTCTGAATGTAGGTCCCGAGGGGTCGAATGCTACTGCAATATGCGTAGGACTTTCCTTTGTGAGCACCTCATTTAAGGTATTCACAAACCCCATTATCGCCGACGTGTTCATACCCTTGGAATTTATCCTTGGGTTGCGTATTAATGCGTAATATGCACGATAAATTAGTGCATAAGCGTCTAAAAGAAACAATTTATTCATAATCTTCATTATTTTGCGTGTAAAATTACTAAAAAAATTCGCAAATCTGAGATTTTTTCACTAATTTTGTCACAAAATTCAGTAAATGGATTATTTATCTATCATAAAACGCCCAATTGAGGGAGATTTGAATGCTTTTTCAGCATTATTTGGAGATGCTTTTTCACATTCCAATGGTCTCCTTGCTTCTGTCCTTTCACATATTAAGAAAAGGACAGGTAAACAAATGCGCCCAATACTTATTTTGTTATTGGCAAAGAATTACGGAACGATTTCAAATGTTACTCTTAGATCAGCTGTTGGACTAGAACTTCTTCACACAGCAAGTCTTGTCCATGATGATGTTGTTGATGATAGTGAGGAACGAAGAGGTCAGAAGTCTGTCAATGCTGAATATAATAATAAGGTTGCGGTTCTTGTTGGTGATTATTTATTGTCAACAGCACTTCTTAATGTGTCTTTGACAAATAATCATTTAATTGTACAAAACCTTGCAGAGTTAGGGCGTACCTTAGCTCGCGGTGAAATACTACAATTATCCAATATTTCCAGTCAAGATATTTCTGAAGATGTTTACTATCAAGTTATTAAACAAAAGACAGCTGCATTGTTTGAGTCTTGTTGTGCAATAGCTGCTTTGTCATGTGATGTATCTGAAGAACAAATATGTAAGGCGAAAAAGTTTGGACAAGAATTAGGAATTATCTTTCAAATAAAAGATGACATTTTCGATTATTATGACTCTGATGAAATAGGTAAACCAACTGGTAATGACATGGCGGAGGGCAAACTTACCTTACCAGCTATATATGCTCTTCGTTCAACGAATAATGACGAAATGTATCGGATAGCCCGTAAGGTGAAATCGCATGACGTCACTCAAGACGAGATAAAACAGCTTGTTGAGTTCACAAAGGCTAATCGAGGTATCGAATACGCTGAAAAAGTTATGTCTGAGCTTCATGAGTCTTGTAATAGCTTTATCCGTGATAATATTACAGATAAAGACATACAGGAATCTCTTTATAAATATGTTGAATTTGTTATACAAAGAACGAAATAAAATAGAGGCGGACACATAATTTTGTCCGCCTCTATTTTTATTATTTCCTCTTAGAAGAATTTAGTTTCTTCACCAATAATTTCGCTTAATAACATGTTGGCTAATCTACTGGTACCTAATCTAAGCCACTGGTTAGTTAACCATTTTTCGCCTAAGACCTCTTTTACTATCGTGTAGTATATGAGTGCATCCATTACCGAGTTAATGCCTCCAGCGGGCTTAAAACCTATTTGTATGCCCGTTTCCTCATAGTATTCCTTGATAGCTTGGCACATAACGTATGCAGCCTCAGGAGTTGCTGCTGGTTCGAGTTTACCTGTAGATGTCTTGATGTAGTCTGCTCCAGCGTACATAGCAATGATAGATGCCTTCTTGATGTTTTCTGCCGTCTTGAGACAACCTGTTTCCAGGATTACTTTCATTTTCTGTTCGCCGCATACTTGTTTTAGCTCGCTAATCTCGTCAGCTACTCCCTCGTAGTCGCCGCTTAGAAACTTGCCTACTGGCATAACGATATCAATCTCTGTGGCGCCGTCTTTTATTGCTAATGCAGTCTCGGCCACCTTCACCTCGATAAGTGCCTGAGACGAAGGGAAACTGCCCGAAACGCACGCTATTTCCACTCCATCCACTTCTAATGATTCACTTACAGTCTTGGCAAAACATGGATATACGCATATAGTAGCCACATGGGGTAGGTCAGGGAAGGCCTCGTCAAACTCGTTCACCTTTTCAGTAAAGGCGAGTACACTATCCTCTGAATCCGTTGTCTTCAGGGTAGTTAGTTCTACACTGCCGAACAAGAATTTCTTGACTTCTACATTGTCGTTCTCATGCACTTTCTCTGCGATGATTTGTTTCACCGCGTTGCGCACTTCCTCGTCCGAGATATTCGTACGATACTTGCTCAATGCCTGCTCGTATTTATTGAGAGGTCTTTCTTCGTGGTCGTGATGATGACCACAGCTGCAATTTTCACTCATATTTCTTAATTTTTAATTTTTAATTTTTCATTATCTATGTGTCTTGTTTTGTCTCTTGATGTCTTCTTTTCTATGTTCTTTTTTAATGCCTCTGTCAGATCAATGCCAGTTTGGTTGGCGAGGCACATCAACACCCATAGTACGTCGGCCATCTCGTCGCCAAGGTCGTGCTTTTCGCCTTCCTTGAAACTCTGGTCGCCATACTTTCTTGCCATTATTCTCGCTAGTTCGCCCACCTCTTCTGTGAGTACCGCCATGTTGGTCAGTTCTGAGAAATAGCGCACACCGTAGGTTTTTATCCAGTCGTCCACCATTTTCTGGGCTTCGCGAATCGTAATCTCGTTGTTTTTCATTTATATTCCCAAGAATATTACAGCAAAGATAATAATTAGAATCAAGACATTATAGTAGTTGTCGGATGTCTTGTTTTCCTTCCATTTGGTTAGCTGGTAGATTATGCATAATCCCCACACACTTAATGCTGTTGTTGCAATAGCATTCGGGAAGTCAACAAACCTACGCACAATGTAGGTTATTACAGCAATAATACCGATAATCCTAACGATACTGTCTAATGTACTCTTTTCCATAATTTCTATATTTTATTCCTTATTTTTTGTATCCATGCAGATAGTCACAGGCCCGTCGTTGAGCAGTTCCACTTTCATGTCTGCCCCGAATTCCCCTGTGCCAACTTGCTTACCCAATGCCTCACTCAGTTTGGAGCAGAATTCGTTGTAGAGTGGGATAGAGATCTCGTGCTTTGCTGCCCTAAGCCATGACGGTCGATTGCCCTTCTTGTAGCTTGCAAACAACGTGAATTGACTTATCACCAATACCTCTCCTTCTACATCCATTATGGAGCGATTCATCACTCCATTTTCGTCATCAAAAACGCGCAAACCAATCACTTTTCTTATTAACCAATCTATGTCTTCGCTGGTGTCTTCCTCACATATACCAAGGAGTATCAGATACCCCTTTTGGATAGCTGATTTCACGTTTCCTTCTATCGTCACCGAGGCGTGACTCACTCGTTGTATTACTATTCTCATCTTGCTTTTTTCCTTCTTTTTTTGTTATTACTCTGCAAAGATACCACTTATTTTTGTCGTATCAAAATTTAGAGTGTATTTTCTTCCTTATTTTTAAAATAATTAATAATAATCTCTGCTTTTTTCTTGCCTATAGCATTGCTAAGAACCTCAATATCAGCTTCTTTTACCTTCCTGATGGTTTTAAATGTCTTGATAAGTTCTTCTTTAGTCTTCGGACCAATTCCCGAGATGTCGTCCAACTCAGAATGTAGTGCCCTTTTTGAGCGTTTGTCCCTATGGAATGTGATGGCAAAACGATGCACCTCGTCTTGTATTCTGGTCAGTACATGAAATAGTTCGCTATTCGTGCTCATTCCCACTACCACTGGCGGAAATCCATAAAGCAGTTCATTAGTTCTGTGGCGGTCGTTTTTTGCCAATCCGGCAATGGGAATATTGAGCTTTAGTTCGTCCTCAACAACCTCTCTAACTACCTCCATTTGCCCCTTACCGCCATCGGTGATTATGAGGTCGGGAAGGCGTTGGTTTTCCTCCATCAGACGAGTGTATCTTCGTCTTACAACCTCCTTCATTGAGGCATAGTCATCCGGTCCCACCACAGTCTTAATATTGTATTTACGATAGTCTGTTTTACTTGGTTTCAGTTGTTTAAAAACTACACAAGCTGCTACTGCATCAGTACCGCTTATATTTGAGTTGTCAAAACACTCAATCTGATAGGGTAGAGTAGGTAACTTTAATGTGTCTTGTATCTGTTTCATCAGTCGAGTTGTCTTCTGTTCAGGATTCAACTTTTCCGCTTGTTTAAGTATGTCTAATTTATACTGTTTGCAGTTCATTATACTTAGATCAAGCAGTGTCTTTTTATCCCCTCTTTGTGGTACAGTTAGAGTTATACCTTCGAGTTCAAGATCCATTTCAAAAGGCACAATTATCTCCTTTGCCTTGCTGCTAAATCTCTCTCTTATTTCCATAATTCCGAGAGCGAGAAGATCCTCGTCTTTCTCGTCCAATTTCTTCTTATATTCGAATGTAAAGGATTGGTTTATGCTCCCTTTGTTTACATGTATATAGTTTATGTATGCTGTTTTTTCGTCACTTGTTATTGACATGACGTCGATATTGTCAACTATATGGCTCACCACTTCGCTTTTAGCAACATACATACTTATCATTTCGTATTTTCGCTTTATAACTTCTGCTTCCTCAAACCTTAATTCTTCAGCCAGCGCCATCATTTCATCCTTCATTTCGCGAAGTATATTTCTTGTATTTCCCTTAAGAATTTCCCTCGCCTGGCCTATGTTTTTCTGATATTCTTCTCTCGTCTGTTTTCCTACACATGGACCTCCGCAATTCTTAATATGATAGTCAAGACATACACTATATTTCCCTTTTTCAATTCCTTCCTCTGTGATCGGATATTTACATGTTCTTGGATGATATAGTTTTTTTATAAGTTCAAGAATAGCATTCATAGAACCAATGTGTGTGTATGGGCCATAGTATGTTCCCCATTTCTTATTTATGTTTCTCGTTTTAAATATCCGTGGAAATGGTTCGTTTGTGATACATATAGAAGGATATGTCTTCCCATCCTTAAGAAGAACGTTGTACCTCGGGTTGTATTTCTTTATTAGATTGTTTTCAAGTAATAATGCATCTTCTTCCGTGTTAACTACTGTGTATGAAATATCCCAAATCTTGCTCACTAAGACCTTAGTTTTGTATCTATCTACTTCCGTGTGAAAATAAGAGGCTACTCTGTTTTTGAGGTTTTTTGCTTTTCCTACATAGATTATTTCTCCTTTTTCATCATAGTATTGATAGCTACCTGGTTTTTCAGGCAACCTTCTTACTATTTGCATCAGATATTCCCTTCTTTCTTCCTTTTCTTCCTTCGTCATATTTTCTTTGTTGTTTCACGTGGAACTTCTAAAGTCAACAACCTCCGCAATAAATTGTTTTATGCGGAGGTTTTTGTTATATTTCAGATTTTATTATTACTTTTCGTTATACTCTTATGAGGGTTGTTATTTCAGTATCCTTGTCAAACACGTCTCGCCCATGTAACCCTTCGTCGGTGATTTCAATAATAAAATTCACCATTACCTTTTTCGGATTAAACTTCTTTACCAGATCGCAAGCCGCCTTCATTGTGCCACCTGTTGCAAGTAGGTCGTCGTGCATCAATACTATGTCATCTTGGGTTATTGCATCTTTGTGGATTTCAATTGTGTCACTACCGTATTCCTTCGAATAACTTTCTTTAACCACTTCAGCGGGTAGCTTTCCTTCTTTCCTGCACAGAACCACACCTGCGCCTAATTTCACAGCAAGTGCTGACGCCATTACAAAACCGCGGCTTTCAATTCCAACTATTTTTGTAATGCCCTTGTCCTTGTACAAATCATACAGTTCTTCCATCATTACCTTCATACACTCCGGATTTTTGTAGAGTGTAGTTACATCTCTAAAATTAATTCCTTTCTTCGGAAAATCTGGTATGCAACGCAGATTCTCTAATAATGTTTTGTTGTTCATAATCAATTACTTAATATATTTTATTTCACTTTAATGTTTCACGTGGAACTTTATCTGCCCAACAGAACCAGCAGGACATTAATATCACTCGGACTGACGCCGGGAATTCGACTTGCCTGGGCTATAGTCTCGGGGTTGATTGCTTCGAGCTTTTGGCGGGCTTCTGTAGATAGTTGGTTCATTTCTGCATATCTAAACCGATCTTTTATCTTAATATCTTCAAGTCTATGCATCTTGTCCGCAACTACTTTTTCGCGTTCGATATAGCCTTTGTATTTTATTCGTATTTCCGCTGCTTCGGCAATTTCTTCTTTCCTGTTTTCGGGTTTTTCTAACTGTGCTTTAAGTTCGGGGATGAATTCAGATAGGGTGGTGAGGTCCAATTGTGGTCTGGCGACCAGGTCAATCAATTTGCATCCCATTCTTAGAGGTGTTGTTCCTATCGATTCCAACGCCGAGTTTACTTCTTTGGGTTTTATTGGAAACGTTTCACAGAATCTTATGAGTTCATCGATTGCTTCCTTCTTTTCTATCCACCAATCATATCGTTGTCTTGTTGCAGCTCCAATCTCGTATGCTTTTTCTGTGAGTCGGGCATCTGCATCATCCTGGCGAAGTAGGATGCGGTACTCGGCACGTGACGTGAACATTCTGTAAGGTTCATCCACTCCTTTTGTTACGAGATCGTCAATAAGCACTCCAATATAACTCTCGTCTCGTTTCATGACGAATCGGGATTTGTTTGTTTCCTCGTTATTCGACGTCTTTGTAGATGAGCATGCGAGTGCTGCATTTATGCCTGCCACTATTCCTTGTCCAGCTGCCTCCTCGTATCCTGTAGTTCCATTTACCTGCCCAGCCATGAATAGACCAGAGATAATTTTTGATTCCAATGAGTGGTTCAATTGGGTTGGGTCGAAGAAATCATATTCTATAGCATATCCAGGGCGATATACCTCAAGGTTGCGGAATGCAGGAATCTGTCTTAATGCAGCTAACTGTGTTTCCATAGGCAACGATGAAGAAAAACCATTTAGATACATCTCATTTGTTTCCACACCTTCTGGTTCGAGGAACAACGGATGTTGCTCCTTGTCAGCAAACGTCACGAGTTTTGTTTCTATTGATGGGCAATATCTCGGACCAATACTTTGAATCTGTCCGTTGAAGAGGGGAGAGTCATCAAGTCCCGATTTCAGAGTGTCGTGTACCGCCTTGTTGGTATTGCACGTCCAACATGGTAATTGTGGCAGTACCCTATGTGGCGCCATAAAACTAAATTGGTGGAAATCGTTTTCACCGTTCTGTATCTCCATTAATGAGAAATCCACCGAGCGCTTGTCAATCCTGACAGGTGTTCCTGTCTTCATTCTTGCGCTTCGTATTCCGTGCATAGTGATACTTTCCGTAAAGTTGCCGACTGCAGGTTCGGCAATCCTTCCGCCTGCAATCATCTTTCTTCCGATGTGCAGCAGACCATTGAGAAAAGTACCGGCAGTGACAACCACACATTTGGCGTTGATGGTAACACCCCATATAGTCTTTACTCCAATTACCCGTTTCCCCTCTGGTGATTCCTCCACGAGCAGTTCGTCAGCCTGATCTTGCCAAATACTGAGATTTGGAGTGTTGTCAAGAGTCTCTCTCCATTTCCAAATAAACCGCCCCCTGTCGCATTGTGCCCTCGGGCTCCAGACTGCTGGTCCCTTGCTTCGGTTGAGCATACGGAATTGGATGGCGGTAGCATCCGTCACCTCTGCAGTATGTCCGCCAAGGGCATCAATCTCCCTGACGATTTGACCCTTGGCGATTCCGCCAATGGCAGGATTGCAACTCATCTGTGCAATTTTGTTCATGTCCATGGTCACCAGACAAGTCTTTGCCCCCATGTTTGCGGCAGCAGTTGCTGCTTCACATCCGGCATGTCCGCCTCCGATGACCACAATGTCGTAATTAAGTTCCATTTTTATCTTCAAATATCTCAAAAAAAGGCTAAAAACAGCCCGAAAATCACTTTTTCGCCGCAAAATTAAGAAAATAAATTGATTTTTGCGCAAAAATGCTTTGTTTTATCATTATTTTATAGTAATTTTGCGCCAAAATACTGAGTTTCCATACCTAAAGTGGATTACCTGAAACAATCGCTTTATGGTTAAAAAAGCTCAAAAAGTAAAGGATTATATTTTTAGTTCTAACAGTTAAATAATTTAATTTCAATCATTTATGTGGTTATGTAATTCATCTATTGGTAGAAAAGTTGTAATGTCCATCACTGGAGTTGCGCTTATTCTGTTCCTGACCTTCCATGGTTGTATGAACTTGGTGGCGCTGTTCTCTGAAGAGGGTTACAACATGATTTGTGAATTTCTTGGTGCCAACTGGTATGCAGTAGTGGCTACTATGGGCCTTGGCGCTCTTACAGTGATTCACATTGTTTACGCGTTTATGCTGACAGCCCAGAACCGTAAGGCTCGCGGTGATCAGCGTTATGAAGTTTCGGAGCGCAATCCGAAGGTAGAGTGGGCATCGCAGAACATGCTTGTCCTTGGTATCATTGTTATCCTCGGCCTTTTGCTTCACTTCTGGAACTTCTGGTACAACATGATGTTTGCCGAGCTCGCAGGTATTGCCACCCCGCATGATCCAGCCGACGGTTTTGCATACATCGTTGACACATTTGCCAACCCATGTTTTGTAGTTCTCTACATCATTTGGCTTGCAGCAATCTGGTTCCACCTCTCACATGGATTCTGGAGTGCAATGCACACACTGGGATGGAGCGGTAAGATTTGGTTTGAGCGTTGGAAGACAATCGGAATCGCTTACACCACTATTCTTATGCTGGCCTTCCTCGTTGTAGTATTGGCATTTGCATTCGGTTGCGCACCTAGTCTCTGTTGCGGTGCTTGCTGCTAATTATATTATATAAAGTAATACATATAGTTTATTAATGACAATTATGGCTAAGACATTAAATTCAAGAATTCCAGAAGGCCCAGTGGCTGAGAAATGGACCAACTATAAAGCTCACCAGCGTCTGGTGAACCCCAAGAACAAGCTAAAGCTCGACGTGATCGTCGTAGGTACCGGTCTTGCTGGAGCAAGTGCTGCCGCAAGTCTTGGTGAGATGGGTTTCACCGTGTTGAATTTCTGTATTCAGGATTCACCCCGTCGTGCTCACTCAATCGCCGCTCAGGGTGGTATCAACGCTGCTAAGAACTATCAGAATGATGGCGACTCTGTTTATCGTCTTTTCTACGATACTGTTAAGGGTGGTGACTATCGTGCCCGTGAGGCCAACGTATATCGTCTGGCTGAGGTGTCAAACGACATCATCGACCAGTGTGTTGCCCAGGGCGTTCCTTTCGCCCGTGAGTACGGCGGTATGCTTGCCAACCGTTCGTTTGGTGGTGCACAGGTATCACGTACCTTCTATGCAAAGGGTCAGACTGGTCAGCAGCTTCTGCTCGGTGCTTATTCAGCACTCAGCTGCCAGGTAAATGCAGGTCGTGTTAAACTCTTCACTCGTTATGAGATGGAGGATGTGGTAATTGTTGACGGTCGTGCCCGCGGTATTATCGCCAAGAACCTCATCACAGGTAAGCTTGAGCGTTTCTCTGCCAATGCTGTGGTTATCGCTACCGGTGGATATGGTAACACCTACTTCCTTTCAACCAACGCTATGGGTTGCAACTGTACAGCTGCTGTTCAGTGCTACCGCAAGGGTGCTATGTTTGCCAATCCTTCTTACGTTCAGATTCACCCGACATGTATCCCCGTTCACGGAGACAAGCAGTCTAAGCTCACCCTTATGTCTGAGTCACTGCGCAATGACGGTCGTATCTGGGTGCCCAAGAAGATTGAGGATGCCAAGGCTCTTCAGGCCGGTACAAAGAAGGGAAGCGATATTCCCGAGGAAGACCGCGACTACTACTTGGAGCGTCGTTATCCGGCATTCGGTAACCTCGTTCCCCGCGACGTTGCCTCACGTGCCGCCAAGGAGCGTTGCGACAAGGGCTTCGGTGTTAACAACACAGGTCTTGCCGTGTTCCTCGACTTCTCTGAGTCTATCGAGCGTCTTGGTATCGACGTAGTTCGTCAGCGTTATGGCAACCTCTTCGATATGTACGAGGAAATCACCGACGTTAACCCAGGTGAATTTGCTAATGAGATTAATGGCGTAAAGTATTACAACCCGATGATGATCTTCCCCGCCGTTCACTATACAATGGGTGGTATTTGGGTTGACTATGAGCTTATGACCACAATCACCGGTCTGTTTGCTATCGGTGAGTGTAACTTCTCCGACCACGGAGCCAACCGTCTTGGTGCTTCTGCACTTATGCAGGGACTTGCTGACGGATATTTCGTATTGCCCTACACAATCCAGAACTATCTGGCCGACCAGGCTATCTGGCCAAAGGTATCTACCGACCGTCCTGAGTTTGCCGAGGCAGAGAAGGGTGTTCAGGCCGAAATCGACCGTCTGATGGGTATCCAGGGCAAGCGCTCTGTCGATTCTATCCATAAGGAGCTTGGCCACATTATGTGGGAGCATGTAGGTATGGGTCGTACAGCCGAGGGATTGAAGGAAGGTCTGGAGCTTATCAAGAAGATCCGCAAGGAGTTCAACACCAACCTCTTCATTCCAGGAAGCAAGGAAGGCCTTAACATCGAGCTTGACAAGGCAATCCACCTCCGCGACTTCATCACCATGGGTGAGCTTATCGCCTATGACGCACTTTCTCGTAACGAGTCATGTGGTGGTCACTTCCGTGAGGAGTACCAGACAGAGGAAGGCGAGGCAAAGCGCGACGACGAGAACTTCTTCTATGTAGGTTGCTGGGAGTATCAGGGTAGCGACGAGAAAGCTCCTGAGCTCACAAAAGAGCCACTTGAGTACGAAGCTATCAAGGTTCAGACACGTAACTACAAGAATTAATAACACATTAAAGAAAGAACATAATTTATTATGGCAAGAAATATATCATTCACACTTAAGTTCTGGCGTCAGAACGGCCCCAAGGCCGAAGGTCATTTCGACACTCGCGAGATGAAGGACATTCCAGACGATACCTCGTTCCTTGAGATGCTCGACATCCTCAACGAGGAACTTATCGAGGAAGGCAAGGAGCCTTTCGTCTTCGACCACGACTGCCGCGAGGGTATCTGCGGTATGTGCTCACTCTATATCAACGGACATCCTCATGGTCCTGCTACTGGTGCCACCACCTGCCAGCTCTACATGCGTCGTTTCAATGATGGCGATGTAATTACTGTTGAGCCTTGGCGTTCGGCTGCATTCCCTGTTATCAAGGACTGTATGGTTGACCGCTCTGCATTCGATAAGATTATCCAGGCTGGTGGCTATACAACAGTGCGTACAGGTCAGCCACAGGATGCCAACGCTATCCTTATCCCTAAGGAAGATGCCGACGAGGCTATGGATGCAGCTACATGTATCGGTTGCGGATGTTGCGTAGCAGCTTGTAAAAACGGCTCTGCAATGCTTTTCGTAAGCTCTAAGGTATCACAGCTCGCTCTGCTGCCGCAAGGCCGTCCAGAGGCCGCAAAACGCGCCAAGGCGATGGTTATGAAGATGGAAGAGCTCGGCTTTGGTAACTGTACCAACACCCGCGCTTGCGAGGCTGAGTGCCCGAAGAACGAGTCGATAGCAAATATCGCCCGCTTGAACCGTGAGTTCATCAAGGCAAAGCTCGCCGACTAATCATTGGCTGGGCAGAATGACTAAACATAATAAAAGGGAATGGTCATCTGGCCATTCCCTTTTTTCATACGTTCGACATTATTGTTATAAATTAGTCGATAATTTTTTTATAATACCACCTTGATGTGCTTTAGGTCAGCATCAATGCTGCTATTTCCCACCATGATGTCGTATTCTCCTCCTACAACTCGCATGGTATTGGTGGATGCGTCCCAAGTCTCAAAACTTTCTTTGGGCATGTCAATCTCCACGCGCTTGGTTTCTCCCGCTTTTATGTTTACACGCTTGAATCCGCGAAGGGATTTTGTCGGACCATCATTGTCCTTGGTATGTCTCAGATATACCTGCACCACCTCGTCTCCGTCCACTCTACCAGTATTACTTACGTCAACAGAGATTATTCCGTTTTTATATGAAGGTTTGCCAAATGAGAATGTGGTGTAGCTTAATCCGTAACCAAAGTTCCACAATGGTTTACCTGTGAAGTAACGGTAGGTGCGGTTTTTCATTGTATAATCGAGGAAATCAGGCAGGTCGTCCACCGAGCGATAGAAGGTTATAGGCAGTTTGCCTGATGGGTTGTAGTCGCCGAAGATTACGTCAGCTACGGCATCGCCGCCTTTTTCCCCTGGATACCAAGCCTGCATAATGGCTTGACAAGTAGATGTCTCAGGCACAAGAGCGATGGCAGAACCAGAGCAGTTGACATATATAATTTTCTTTCCGGCGTCGCTAATTGCCTTGATAAGGTCGCGCTGGCATTGCGGCAACTGTATATCTGTTCTGTCGCCACCCTTGAATCCGTATGCGTCAACCTTCATTTCCTCGCCCTCAAGTCGAGGAGAAATACCTCCGGCAAACACCACATAGTCAGCATCTGAAATCTCTTTCAGTATGTCTTCTACTGACTTAACCTTATTGGTGAACACGTCGAATTTCATGTGCGCCATACCGAATATCTGTATATAGTCAATCTGTATGTCATATTTTTCTCCAGCCTTCACCTTGTATGTCTTCGACCATTTCTGCATTCCGTGCGCCTGCTTGAATCTGTCTCTCAGTGTGTCACCGTTGATAATAATGCGATATCCGTCATCCGCCTCCAGTTCGAATGTCACCTCCTCGTCCTTTTGTGCTTTAAATAAGGCCTTGTATCTCCCAGAAAAGTTATCGAGCTCTACACCTGCAGCAAATGCAGTATTGCCGCCGTTGTTGAGGTTTATGGCATTTGTATATGTCGCAGTGGCAGCTTGCTTGCCTTCCATCTTGGTGTTGTTCCAATAGCAGGCTTCCATACCAGCTCTGCCGTCTGGAGTGGTTAATGCTGCAAAGCGGCTTTCCCTCACGGTGTTGCTCACGTGTCCGCATCCATCTACATACTTCACACTACCGTATCCCCTCAATTTTTTCTCGATTCCATCGAGGATTGTTACGGTATGAATCGGATATCCACTATAGTTTCCCCATTGCATCACACTGTCGTTGGCGTTGGGGCCCATTACTGCAATATTCACGCCTTCCTTCCTCAGCGGCAATATGTTATTGCGGTTTTGCAGCAATACTATACTCTTCTGAGCCATTTCGTAGGCAAGTGCGTTATGCTTGTCTGAGCAGAGACGGTCATGTGGTATTTTTGTCCACTCTACGAGTTTGTCATTGTCGAAGTCGCCCAGTTTTATTCTTGCAGTGAGCAGTCGCTTGAGCGACTTGTCAATGGCATCCATTGTCAAATCTCCATTTTTCAGGGCCTTGGGGATGTTCTTATATACCGAACCACATTCTACGTCGGTGCCGGCAATGATTGCCGTACCGGCAGCAATTGCCGGGGTTTCCGACACTCCATGGCAGTCCTTCCTATGGAAATCACTAATGGCACCACAGTCGCTCACCACGAGTCCTTTGTATCCCCATTCATCCCTGAGAATGCGTTGTAGGTATCTCTTGTTGCCGCAGCACGGGTCGCCGTCAATTCTTTGATATGCACACATCACCTCTGCTACATTAGCTTCATCTACCAGGGCTTTGAATGCCGGGAGATATGTTTCCCATAGGTCGCGCTCTGGCAAGTTTTCGATATTGAATGAGTGTCTGTTCCATTCTGGGCCCGAATGTACGGCATAATGCTTTGCACAAGCCAGAAGCTTCATGTATTTGCTGTCTTTGCGTCCTTGCAGTCCATTGACCACCGCCACTCCCATACGAGATGTAAGATAGGGGTCTTCTCCGTATGTCTCCTGTCCGCGTCCCCATCTCGGGTCACGGAAGATATTGATGTTGGGAGTCCAGAACGACAGACCTTGATAGCGGTTCATTTCATTTTTACTCTTTGCCTGGGCGTTTTTGATTCGAGCCTCGTCGCTTACTGCGTCAAAGCAGCGATAGAGTAGGGCGTCGTCCCAAGATGCAGCCATACCCATTGTGATAGGGAACACGGTGGTATATCCGTTGCGCCCCACGCCATGTAGTGCTTCGTTCCACCATTGGAACGATGGAATGCCCAATCGTTCAATGGCAGGTGATTGGTCCATCATCAATGCGGTCTTTTCTTCGATAGTCAGTCGGCTGATAAGGTCGTCAGCGCGCTCCTCGGGTGACAGGTTTGGGTTCTGATATGGCAACATGTTTTGCGCTCCGGCTCCCAGTGTAATGAGCGTTACTAAGGTGGTAATTAATTGCTTTTTCATTTCTTAACAGTTTTATTTAGTTATTCAGTGCTGCAAAATTAATCAATTATTATATAAATAACGAATATTTCTTATAAAAAAATTGAAATTTCTTATAAAATTGAGTATTTTTTTTATAATTTTATTTATAACCCTCATACCATCACCTTTTCTCCCTTTTGTCTAAAAAGTGTACACTGTGTGTCCATTATTTAGACACAAACTTTTCTGTTTCTTCTTGATGTGTATTGAAATTCAGTGAGTTATGTTTTTGGCATGGTTTTGGCATAGATAATAGTGTAACATAATTCGAATAGATATGAAGATAAAAGGATTATTGACTACGGTGAGTATCGGAACTGCGTTGATGTTCGCATCGGCGGTGATGGCACAGACGGATAAACCGACTGCCGCCACTGATGCCGACTCGACGGTGTGGACTCTCGACAGATGTATCGAGTATGCCATGACGCATGCCACTGATATTAGGAAGAAAAGGGTGGAGGCCGACAATGCCCGACAGGAACGTGGTGTGGCTATCGGCGGATTCATGCCGTCGGTGTCGGCAAATGTGGGGGCGCAGTTCTCGTGGGGACGTAATGTGGATCCCGAGACTAACACGTATAACACTATCACGACGTTCAACAACAGTTATTCAGTCGGCGGTTCGCTGACGCTCTTCGACGCGGCGCAGACGTGGAACGCCTTCCGCAAGGCGAGAGTGGCAGTGAGACGGAGTGACAATGCCCTCGCCATTGCCAAGGACGAGAAGGCTATCGAGGTGATGGAGAGATATGTGGATGCTGTGTATAACGAGGCTGCGCTGCGTATTGCCGAGGACAAATTGGCAGACAGCCGCTCGCTGCTTGAGAAGACGCGGAGAATGGAGGAGCTGGGCGAGAAGAGTTTTCCCGACGTGGCGCAGATAGAGGCGCAGGTGGCTGAGGATGAATATCAGGTGGAACATCAGCGCACGGCCATGGAGAAGGCGAGGGTCGAGCTGATGAAGGCGATGGGAGCACCGATAGACTCGAGGCTGACGCTACGATCACGAGGACTTACGACTGATTTTGAAACTGGAGGCAGACTCAAGACGGAAGCTACAGGTGGACTTCTTGCAAGAAGAGGACTGGAGGCGGAGAATAATCTCGCTATCTCTCGCCTTGACTATAAGATTGCATGCGGACGGTTGTGGCCCTCTATCTCGATTGGTGGAGGGGTATCCACGGGATATTACAAGAATCTGTCGTCGGATGCTCTCGGTACGTCGTTCTCGCGTCAGATGAAGGATAATCTCGGTGAGTATGTATATGCCTCGCTATCTATTCCTCTGTTTAATTTCTCGGCGATTAAGAACGTGAGGAAAGCACGGAATAACGTGCGCTTGGCGGAGATAGAGCGTGAGGAGACGATGCTCAAGATAAATAGTGACTATCGCCAGGCGGTTATCGACCGCGACGGATATATAAAAGAGGTGGCGCTGATGGAGCGTAAGGTTACTAACGACTCCATCGCCCATCACCTCAACTCGCGAAAATATGAGGAAGGTATGTTATCGACTTTCGACCTCCATACATCGGCGCAGACTCTGCACAACTCAAAGGTGAGGCTGCTGCAGACAAGGCTGATGGCGGAGATAAAGAAGAGGCTGGTGGAATATTATGAGGAATGAGGAATTAGGAATTAGAAGTTATGGACATAAAGATTGAAAAGAAAAAGTATTGGGTGCCTAAGAAATACTGGCCTTGGCTGGGCGGTGGCACTGTGATTGTGGCTGTGCTCGTGTGGCTTGCCACGGGTAATTTCGCCTCTACATTGAAGGTGGAGCGAAGAGGATTGAGTATCGGCAATGTCGAGAAGAAGGAGTTCAACGACTATGTGTCGGTGGACGGTCAGGTGGTGCCTATTCAGGTGGTGCAGGTGTCGCCACAGGAGGGCGGTATTGTATTGGAACGTGTTGTGGAGGAAGGTGCGACGGTGAAGAAGGGCGACGTGCTCGTGCGACTTTCGAATACCAATCTCGACCTTGAGATACTTCAGGCGGAGAGTGAACTCGCCGAGAAGCAGAACATGCTGCGCAACACGCATATCACCATGGAACAGGACAAGTTGGCTAACCAAAAGGAGGAAGTGCAATTGGAGCAGGACGTGACTACAAAGCGTCGTGCTTACGAGCATCAGGAGAAACTCTATAAGGAGCGTCTCGTGAGCCGCGAGGATTATCTGAAGGCAAAAGAGGAATACGAGTTGGCGTCGAAGAGCCTCGCCCTTGTAAAGCAGAAACTGAAGAAGGATGCCCAGCTTCGCCAGTCGCAGGTGGACCAGATGGGTGACAATCTTGCCGCCATGCAGAAGAACGTGTTACTCGTGCGTCAGCGCAAGGAGCGACTTGAGGTGAAGGCACAGACCGACGGAGAGGTGGGACTCCTCGACGTGGAACTCGGACAGAGTATCTCTGCCGGACAGAAGATAGGAGTAATCAACGACCTCTCCGACTATAAGGTACGAGCACAGGTGGATGAGCATTATATCGACCGTGTTCACCAAGGACTCACCGCCACTTTCTCACAGGGTGGAAAGAGCTATTCGCTCCGCGTGAGGAAGGTATATCCCGAGGTGAAAGAGGGACGCTTCAAGATTGACTTTGTCTTCGCCGGTGAGCGTCCGAAGAACATCCGCACCGGTCAGACCTACTATGTTGACCTCCAACTTGGCGAGTCGAAGCAGGCTGTTCTTATTCCCAAGGGCACGTTCTATTCGGTGACAGGCGGCAACTGGATCTTCGTTCTCGACAAGGACGGTTCCAAGGCTTATCGCCGCAATATCCGCATCGGGCGTCAGAACCCGCAATACTACGAGGTGCTTGAGGGTCTGGAGCCTGGGGAGCAGGTGATCGTAAGCGGATATGAGGCATATAAGGACAATGAGGTGTTGGTTATAAAATAAGGAGTTATGAACATTAAGTCTTACATTACGTTTCTTTCAAGAAACAAGGTTTATACCGCCATCAACGTCTTCGGACTATCCGTCTCGCTGATGTTCGTCATGCTGATTGGCGTGTATGTGTGGCAGGAGTATAGGGTGGATAAGCAGCACTCTAAGGCGGAGAGGATATATACCTTGGGTATCGACATGGGGGTTGACGACAAGACGATTGGAACATCGCGCCAGGTGGCGCCCTATCTGAAGAGTCGCTATCCCGAGATTGAGATGACCTGCGGGGTGGCAAGGGACGAGACGCTGGTGCATCTCAACGACGACCAGTTGCTGACGAAACATGTCCTGTATGTGGATTCCACTTTCTTCCAGATGTTCGACTTCGAACTCGTATGGGGCGACCGCAAGAGCGTGCTGCGTGGTAAGGATGACTGCGTGGTGACAGAGGTGTTTGCACGACAACTCTTCGGCGACGCTGACCCGATAGGCAAGCACGTGAAGTTGGCTTATAGCGACAAGACGCTGAATGTGACGGGAGTGATGAAGGAGATGAAGAACAGTTCGCTGCAGGAGGCAGATTTCGTTTGCCGATTTGAGCATGTAAGGAATCAGTCTCTTGTAGAGAATATGAGCAATGCAGCGGGGGCAACCCTCTACGTGCTGACTAAGCCTAACACCGACCTTAGGGCGAAGGCTGCGGACATGACACAGTATTTCAAGGAGTTCTTCTGGATATTCCAGTTGAAGGACAGACCATCAAAGGCTATTGTTCTGCCGTTCTCCGAGCAGTATTTCTCAGAGATACAGGATTGCAATCGGCATACCTCACGAGGCAGTCTGAAACTCGTAAAGATGTTGTTTGCATCGTGTCTTGTCGTGTTGCTGTTTGCAGTGTTCAACTACATCAACCTCACGGTGGCGCAGTCGGGAAGACGTTCACGCGAGATGGCTATGCGTAGGCTTCTGGGCAGTCATCGCAGCGGAATCATGCGTAGGCTAATGGCAGAGAGCATAATGCTCAGTTTGTTGTCGCTCGTGTTGAGCCTTTTGTTTGCCGCAGCTTTCGCCCCGTTCTTCTCGCAGTTGCTCGAAACAAAGTTGTTGCTTGCCGATGCGCTCACTCCGATTAGCATTTGCGGCGTACTGATGTTCGCACTGATGTTAGGAGCTTTGGCTGGCACAGTTCCTGCTGTGGTAATATCGAGAGCGCAACCTATAGAGGTTGTCCGCGGAACGTTTGCCCATCATACGAGAATGGTATTCAGTAGGGTGTTTATCGTCTTACAGAACGTGATAACCATCGTGATGATAGCCGTGGCTCTGACCATGTCGCTACAGATGCGCCACATCATCAATGCCCCGATGGGTTTCAATAAGGACAACATCGTAGTATTGGGAAACCCGGGTGACAGCATTCAGGCATCAACCTTCACCAAAGAAGTGGAGAAACTCGCCTGCGTGAAACTCTTCAGCGTTTCGATGGGTACGCCAAGCAACGGCGGCAACAACTCTACTATACAGCTAAACTCAAAGAAGACTGTCAGCCTTCAAATACTGCTTGGCGACCGGAATTTCATGGAGATGTATGGCTTGAAACCGAAGAAGGATAACACTGACGGTGGCAACATCAAAATGTATGTGACGGAACAGACGCTGCGCGAAATGGGTGAAGAGTTTTATCAGAGGCGTTGGGAAAACATGTTAGGCAACAGTGGCGGAGATATTAATCCTCATGCCGCTGGAGTGCTCGACGATTTCCACATCAGGAATATAGAAGAAGAAACGCATCCAATGATTGTCTTCATCAAGGACAAGATAAACTATCCGTGGAATTTCTCTATCCTCATCACAGGCAATCCCATTGAGTCTCTCGACCAGATTAAGAACATATATAAAAAGGTGTATAACTTCGACATGCCCGACGAGCACCCATTCATCGACCAGCAAATATCGGCATATTACACGGAGTCAATCCGTTTGTCGCATATAGTCTCTCTTTTTGCAACAATGGCATTGCTTGTGTCGTTGTTGGGTCTCGTCGCCATGTCCACCTATTTCATTCAGCAGCGTCAGAAGGAGATAGCCGTAAGGAAGGTATTCGGTTCGTCGAGTGCGCAGGTGTGCCGCAAGCTCATCCGTACGTTCCTCGGTTATGTGGCGATAGCCTTCATAATAGCCGTGCCCGTGATATGGTATCTCATGAGTGACTGGCTCTCTCAGTTCAGTTATCGCATCAGCCTCTCGCCGTGGATATTCCTCGCTGCCGGTGGCGTATGTTTCCTCATCTCGCTGTTATCGACAATAATACAGAGTTGGGTGGCGGCGAATGAGAATCCGATAAAACATATAAAAGATAATTAATGATATGAAAATTAAGTCTTACATTACGTTTCTATCAAGAAACAAGGTTTATACAGCCATCAACGTATTCGGACTCTCCGTCTCGCTGATGTTCGTGATGCTGATAGGCGTGTATGTGTGGCAGGAGTATCGGGTGACGCGCGATATTCCTGATAGCGATCGCGTTGAGGCTATTGGTATGAAATTCGCAGGTGAGCAATACATCGGCACACATCACTATGTAGGGAAGCAGCTTCTGAAGATGTTTCCCGAGATAGAGTCGGTGTGCGGAGTGAGCCGTATGGAACTGATGGTGAACAAGGGCGACGAGAGGCTTCGTGCCCAGGTGCTCACAGCCGACTCCACATTCTTCACCTTCTTTGGCTATCCGCTTAAGGAGGGCGATGCCGCAAAGTGCTTGGAGACCAAGGATGCCGCAGTGGTGAGCGAGAGCTTCGCCATGAAGTTTTTTGGCGAGACGGATGTCGTGGGGCGAACCATCATGTTCAACGACTCGCTGAAACTACATATCACGGCAGTGATGGAAGACCTCAAGGGAAGAATCTTCGATAATCCCGACATTGTGGTGAACTATAATTATCAACGCTATGGCAACTTTGCAAATACCGATGAGGCTTTCCTTATTAATATGGTGAACATGTCGGGATGTAATGTCTTCCTGAAGATGCACGAAGGCAAGACATTCGTGGGGCGCGAGAAAGAGTTGACAAAGAGTTTCGCCAAGTTCTGGAAACATTTCGCCGAACAGAAACCCGATGAGGAAATGTTTGTTGAACCTTTCACGATGAAATATAAGGACGTGTTCTTCACCAAGGCGGAGGGCAACGGCACTTTGCGTTATGGTGACATAAACTTAGTGAGAATCCTTGCGGCTGTTGCACTCGTCATACTGCTTTTTGCCGTGATGAACTACGTCAACCTCACCGTGGCGCAGTCGGGAAAGCGTGCCCGCGAGATGGCAGCAAGAAGGCTTTTCGGAGCGCAGCGACGTGAGATTGCAATGCGATTTGTTGGCGAGAGCATGATGCTCTGTACACTTGCGTTTCTCATAGCAATATTGCTTGCAATGGCTTTCTCACATAGCTTTGGAGAATTGCTCAGTGCGAAGATGGATATGTCGCTCCTGTTCAGTCCGATGTCCATAGGAATGCTTCTCGCCATTCTTGTAGTTACGGGCATTGTGTCGGGAGTCATCCCTGCTGTAGTGGCATCGAGGGTTGAGCCGATGGAGATAGTGCGCGGCACGTTTATCCACAAGACAAAGATGACATTCAGCCGGGTGTTCATCGTGGTGCAGAATGTCATCACAATCACCATGCTCGCCTGTTCGCTTGTAATGGTTCTGCAGCTGAAGCACTTGGTGGATGCTCCATTGGGATTCCGACAAGATAACGTTTTGACGATTGACCGTGTGTTGTCTCCCGAAAGTTTTATGCAAGAACTGAAGAAACTGCCATGCGTGAAACTTGTTTCGCCATCGCAGGGAACACCTGCTGATGGCGGCAACAACCAGACCATAGTCGGTAGCGAGGGCTTTGTTGATATGCGCATACAGCATTTTGTGGTAGAGAAGGAATTCTTCGACATATACGACATCAAACTCACCGATGGCAGCAAACCGAAGCCAGGACATTTCTATATGAACACGCGTATGGAAAACGACGTGAAGGCATCAGAGGCAATACGCGACCCGCGTAAGACGCTGAAGGCAACACAGCTGATGAACCATAATCTCGACGAGCAGTATGGCGGCACGTTCCGCGATTTTCGTATTTGCAGCATTGAATACGAGCCTCGTCCGATGCTTATATCCGTGGTGGATAAGGTGGAAAACTGCTGGGACCTGAACATCCTGATGGAAGGCGACCTTGAGGAAGGTTATAACGAGATAGCACGACTCTATCACAAGGTGTATCTCGAAGATATGGATGCCGATAGAGCACGTTTCGTTGACAAGCAAGTGCAGGAAGAATTTGAGGCACAGATACGTACATCGCGCATTGTCTCCCTTTTTGCCCTCGTGGCGATATTCATCTCTATGCTCGGCTTGATAGCTATGTCCACATACTTCATCGAGCAGAGGCAGAAGGAGATAGCCGTGCGCAAGGTGTTCGGCTCAACGAATGCCCAGATGCACAGGCGACTTGTGCGCACATTCCTCATGTATGTAGTGATTGCCTTCGTCATCTCAGTGCCCATCGTCCTCTATTTCATGAAAGACTGGATAATACAATACAGCTATCGCATCACGTGGTGGCCCTGGATAGCAGTGGCAGGAGCAATCATCCTCTTGATCTCCTTTGCCGCAGTGATGGTGCAGAGCTGGATGGCGGCGAATGAGAATCCGATAAAACATATTAAAGATAATAATTAATGGAGTAAAATGGAGATAAAGGAAGATAAATGGAGATAATGGACGTATGTTTATGGCACAGTATTTCTGAGCAATAACAGTATTGTCTTTTATCTTCTTATATCTCCTTCTATCTTCTTTTAACTCCCCCAAATAAAAAAAACAATGATTAAAGTAGAGAATTTATCAAAGTCGTTCCGCACGGAAGAGGTGGAGACGATTGCATTGAATGGAGTGTCGTTCGAAGTGAAGGACGGCGAGTTTGTGGCTATAATGGGTCCCTCGGGATGTGGCAAATCGACGTTGCTCAACATCCTCGGACTGCTCGACAATCCCACGGGAGGAAAGTATTGGCTCGACGGCAAGGAAGTTGACGCACTGAAGGAGAAAGACCGCACCGATGTGCGCAAGGGACAGATCGGTTTCGTGTTCCAGTCGTTCAACTTGATTGACGAGTTGAACGTGGAGGAGAACATCGAGCTGCCGCTCACCTATCTGAATATCCCAGCCAAGGAGCGCAAGCAGAAGGTGCAGGAGATTATGAAGCGCATGGCGATAAGTCATCGTGCCAAACACTTCCCCCATCAGCTCTCGGGAGGTCAGCAGCAGCGTGTGGCAATAGCCCGCGCCGTGGTGTTCGGTCCGAAGATTATTCTCGCCGACGAGCCGACGGGTAATCTCGACTCCAAGAACGGCATAGAGGTGATGAAACTCTTGACGGAGTTGAACCGCGAGGGAACAACGATAGTGATGGTGACGCACAGCGACCGCGACGCCTCAATGGCACAGCGAGTGATAAAGCTCTTCGACGGAAAAATCGTGGAGTAGAAAAAACGTGTAATCTGTCCGTTGTAGGGTCTTACCTCGTGTAAGACCCTACAACGGACGTTTCCAGCTGAATAAAACAATATTATTTTTTTAGCGCAATCCTCGCCTCCTCGAGCATTCCGGCGATATATGGGTCGCCCAAGGAGTTGTTTTTTATGAGTTCTAAAAGACTCTTGTCGCAAGTGGCACGCTCATTGTCGGTGAGCAGTTTGCCGTGGTTCTTGCATAGTTCGGCTATCTTTACTACAATGCCCGAGCGCACCAATGTGCTGGTTGCATGGGTGGAGATGAATGACGCACGCAGTGTGCCGAAGCGCTTCATGAAGTCGAGGTCGTTGTTGATGGTAGGCTCCAAGTCTTTCAACCCGGTAATAACATATCCGTTGTTGTCGATAATCTGCTTGCCGTCGTAGGTGATGACGCGCTCGTTTGACACCTTCGTAGGGTCGTTGCCATAGATGTGATAATGTAAGATTATGACATTGTCGCCCTTGTTATACCATACAAGGGCATAGGCATGGCGCTTTTCGGAATTATTCTTGTCGCGAAATAATGCCACGAGATAATTATGGTCGGCATGCGTGCCGAATGTGACTGAATACTCGTTTTGCGATCCGTAAGGCACACTGAATTCCGATTTGAATGTGCGCGGAGCATTATGTGTCATACGATACAGTTTATATGCCTCCTTCTCGTTAGTGAATGTCTTGACAAACTCATCTTCGAGTTGACCGAAGGCTTTCTTTGTCATCATTATCTCTTCATAGCGGCAGAAGGTGGAGGGGGTGTCTATGTTGTCTTCATAATGATTCTTCGACAACAACGTCTTGTCTCCTCTTGTGTCGAGACTGCGAAACAAGTGCTCGATGTTCTCTTGTGCCGATGCCACAACGCTTATCATCATGGCAATAAATAAAATACTCTGTCGTTTCATGTCAATAATATTCTTCTTCATATTCAACATTACAAATCTCACTTATCCTAATCTCCTGATACACCGTCATCGCATTTATCAGACGCTCTGCTTCCTCAAGTGCCACCGCCATACTGTCCTCGCTGACTTCGTTGGCCTCGGCAACTTGGGCTATCAGATGTCTCGGAACTGGAGGGGTGTAAGGCAACTTTTGTTGCTTCTTAGGCTTCGCCTTTAGCGATGGAGTGGGGGATACTTCCACATTGTCATTGCGCAATTTGTCGATAGAAGGCTTATCACGCAATGTGTCGATAGGAACATTCATTGCCTTTATGGTATCAACAGCCTCAACCTCGGCTATCATTGGTTTGCCTTGCTCTCCACCTATATTAAGCATAAAGACCAAGACAATGAAAGCCGCCACTGCCGCTGCCGCCATATAAATGCGGATGCCTCTGGGAGCGTGGGCGTCTCGCCCGCGGCCAATGCGTAGCCCGGACTCTTGCTTCGTGATGTGCGGGTGGGTCACCCGCACTCCTATATTCCCATCGTCAAACATGCGGAACATCTCCCGATAAGCTTCCCAATCCTCCTTAGGGATATTATTAGGCCTATCCTCATCACCAGCTCCAAAGAAATACTCTGCAAGAGCAGTTTCCTCCTCCACAGATGTCTCACCGGCCATAAACCTTTTGAGCAAATCTTCCACTTCAATTTCTTTCATTGTCTGTTCCTCATTTTAATATCGTTGAACAATTTCTTGCGTGCATTTGACAGCATCACCTTCACTGATGCCTCACTGATACCTAATAGTCGTGCAATCTCCCCGTTGGAGCGATGCTCCATCTGGCGCATCTTCAGCACTTGCATTTCCCTTGGGGGCAGTTTCTCCATCTGTTGCACCAGCCATCTCTCGTCTTCCTCCAGTTCGATGCGTTCCGAGGGATTAGCCCATCTTCCTGCCGACTGCTTCAACCCCTTGTCTGCATCTGCAAATATCGATAGTCTCTTCTTTTGCCTTCGGATGATGTCGATGCAAAGGCGTTGTGCGATGACTGTGGCGAGTTTGATGGCATGATCGCCATCCTTGAGTTGGCCGTGCAGAGTCCATAGGCGTAGCATAACGTCGCCGGCGGCATCCTCGGCATCATCTGCCGAAGACAGCATCCGCCTTGTCACGTCGTGCGCCTTGGTCCGCAGTTGAATGGCTATTGCCTCAAACTCGCTTTGTGTCATCTATTTAGAGAGAGATTTTATGGTTCAGCGTTAATGTTATTTACTGTCCTTGGCTTCTTGCGAAATTTCGAGCGATTGTTGGTGTTGCTCTCGCTACAGTTGCCTGTTATCACAAGTTCGTTTTTCTTTATCTCACCTGAGCCGGCAACCGACGAACTGTAGTTGACTACCTTGCCCTTCAGTTCAATCTCACCCGAACCTGCCACGCTGCATTTCAGTTCCTGACAACCACTGAACATAGCATCAATGTCGCCCGAACCAGCCACCGACAGGGAGGCATACTCGCATTGGTCATCCACCTTGTTGATCTCGATGTCTCCGCTGCCGGCTATCGACACATCCAGTTTCTTGGCATTTGTCTGTTGCAGGTCGATGTCTCCCGAACCAGCAATAGACAACTTCACTTTGTCGGAAGAAACTTTCTTCAGTTTGATGTCGCCCGAGCCGGTTATCTTGAACGTGATGTCGTCCGTCTTGATGTCGGTGGTGGCAATGAAATCTCCACTGCCCAAACAATCCACCTTGGTAAGTTCGGGAGATGTAACTTTCACGATTACATCATCAGACAGGTCGGCAGAGCTGAAAGTCACACCGTTCATTTTCTTCTTCTTGCCCTCGACAGAGATGTTCAACTGTTTGTCCTTAACATCCACTTTGATTTTCTCCATGTCCTTAGGCGAGGCGATGATGATGCACTCGTGCTTTGAGCCTTGTGCGAACTTGACTGTGACGCCCGCAGTTAACGACACCTTGTCAAACTCTGTCACCGGTATCGACTTCTCTACAGTTTCATTACTCCGGGCAGCAGCCCCAATGCAAATGGCAACAGCCATCATGATTAACATTACCTTTTTCATACTATTATTCATTTTAAATTTTGTTGTTCCTTTATTTATAATAACGTATGAACTCCGAAAAGTTAATGTCAAAATCAAAGTTTTTTTAATACAAGCTTCTGAAGTAAAGAACTGTGCGGATGCCTCTGGGGGCGCGGGCGTGGTGGTAGATCTTTTCAATCTGTACAGCCCGAAATTTTTCCAGTTGGCAAAATATTTTTTCCTAACTGGAGAAAAATATTTTGCCAACTGGAGAAATATATTTTGGTAACTGATGGTATTCTTTTATTCAGCGAACAAGACCTAGAATTATAACGTCTGCCTTTCCTCTATCCAATGCCTGAATATCGGGTCTTCTATCATATAGCGGTCGGTGCGTATTACATAGCCGTTTTGGGTAAGGCGCTTTATGGAGCTGAATGAAGTGCTCGATGGCAGGTCACGCAGTTCATACGGCGACATGCCCTTGCATAATGTCTGTAGTATCTTTCTGTCCGTCTTGTTGAAAGTCAGCCATAGACGCTCGAAGTCAAGGTCGTGTACCCTCACAAGTTTTTCTATGGCTATGCGGACAACCTCTTCGTAAGGTGTCTTGTGATAAACCAATAAATCCCATACTACGGATGAAAGCTGTTGGGTGTAATATGGGTGACAAGCCGTTTCAGACAATATCTCCTTGGCTATGCTCTCGTTCTGCCATTCATCGCATGTCTCGCCAAGACGTTCCTTTATATATAAAAGGAAGTCACCGTATGGTATCTTGTCGAGTCTCATTAATTGTCCGAAGTGATAGAATGGGGATTTCTTCCTCTCGAATATCTGCGTCATCATCGACTCCTGACTGCCGAGGAATATGTAGTTCACCATATCCTGGTCCTGCATAAAAGCCCTAAGCCTCTTGTCTATGCCTTTTTCTATGCCAATGATTTCCTGAAACTCGTCGAGAACGACAATCATCCTGTTATTCTCAGTACTTACCTTTTCAGCCAAGGAGAGGGTGTCCTCAATCATAACGAAATTATTCAGCGTGGGTTGGAAACTCACCTCAATAGAGTCGTTAAGAGGGTTAGTCGCGAAGGTAGGTATTACCCTGAAGTTCTTCAGCAGGTGTTTTATCCTCTCCATTGGGTGCTGGCGCAGTATTCCCCTCAGCAACAAGGATGCAAAGTCTTCTATGCTTGTCACCTGTTGCATATTCAGAAAGACGAACTGGCGTCCTGACTGTTCGACGGCTTTCCTGACGAGGCTCGTCTTGCCGAAGCGTCGCGGACTGATGACAACAAGATGGTTCTTGCTGTTCAGTATTTCAGCTATTCTCGACAGCTCTTCCACTCTGTCTGTAAAGTATGGACTATCTACCACAGTCCCGAATCTAAAAGGATTTTCCATATTCCGATATTTTTCGTTCCGACATTTTTCGCAATGACGGTGCAAAGATGGTGCAAAGATAAATCTTTTATTTGTGATATGCAAGGAAAAACAATAAAAACATTACCTTTGCACCGAGGAAATCTTGGAAAAGTGTATGATTTGGTGTGAAAATGCCTTGGAAAAGTGTATCATTTCTTCATCCTCGACGTGTCAACCGCCTCGTGGTCTTTTGCCTTGTATCCGCCGAAGCGGTAGGTGAAGGAGAGGCCGGTGGTGGGATAACAGGAGTATTTGCTTCGCATATTCTGACCTGCCCAATGGTTTTCGGGGGTGATCATCATCGTGCGGAAGATGTCGTTGCAGTAGAGGTTGACAATGGCATTGCCGCCGCAGAAGGCATAACGGAGGTTGATGTCGAGATTGCCCGAGGCGGGGAGGTCCATAGGGCCTTGATATGCCTTTGTGCGGGCAAAGCCGTTGAGGGTGAGCGAGAGGTCGTGACTGCGCACAAAACGGAAGGTGGCGTTGGCTGACACCATGGCATAGGCTATGTTGCGGTCGAAGGGGCAGTCGAAGTAGTCGCTGTCCTTCACTCTCATCCACTCGCCAAAGATAGTGGCACGTGAGTCGAGCCACCATGCAGGTTTCCATGGGGAACTCAGCATTATTCCTGCCTCCTGACGAAAATCGAAGTTGTCGAACTTGTCAATCTCCACCAGTTGCTCGCGAGCCTGGAACATGGTTTGGGAGAAATAGTCCTTCGTGTGGGTGAACCACCCACGGAAGATGTACTTGTTTTGAAGTACATGTACGAGTGAGAGATTGTAATCCTTCGATGGCTTGAGGGCAGGATTACCTACAATCTGCTCGTTGTCTTTTTCATAATCGTTTTTTATTGTTCTGAATTCGGCTGCAAAGGTACGGCAAAAAACTTATCGAGAGAAGAAATATGTGTTATGTAGTCTTACTGCCGCAAAAGAAAAGTGTTATTTAGTCTTATCATTCCATTGCGCTTAGAGGAAAAAGTATTATCTTTGCCGCATGAAATTGCCATTGAAGACTATAACAATATTGGTGTGCACTGCCCTCATCGCGATTTTCGCATATCAGTCATACTGGCTCTACAACCTCTACGTCACTCAAAAGCAGGAGATGGAGACGGCTGTTAGGGAATCCTTGCGCATAAGCGACTACAACGAGTTAGTGCTGAGAATAGCCAAATTATCAAAAGCCAAAAAGGCAAAGCATGGGGAAGTGTCGTTTCAGACGGGATATTCACTTGATAAGAACAATAAACTCGTAAATCAGGGTACACGTACAAAAGTGACTCGCAACGACACAGATGCTATCGTAATCCAACAAGCAGGATGGCGCGACAGCCTTACCGTAAAGCGAAGGAGAAATGGACAAAAACGGATGTTGTATGTGAACATCAACTCTCAACGCACAGACAATGCTCCAAAGTCGGCAGTAGTTGGCAATAAGGAGACAATGTTTGTGGGAATGGTAGATAAAAAACAGACGGTGGATGACCTTACAAAGATGATGCAACAGGGCATACATTCGGGCATTGATATGGTGAGTGAACCTGACATAAGAGTATTCGACAGTCTGTTGACTGCACGCTTGACTGAGAGACATATCGACTCACGCCATCGCCTGCAACAACTAAGCATTATGCCGCAAGCATTGGCAGGAGTGATAATCGACACGCTCGCCACTATCACCACCCCCGGCTATGTGCCTTCAATCGAGTCGCTTGTCTTCGACTATAAATACGACACATCGAGCAACCGTCTCTATCGCCTGCGCATAGAACCGCTCGGCAAAAGCGTGTTGCGGCAGATGACAGGCATCCTCGCCAGTTCGGCTGCCACCTTCCTCGTTCTTGTCTTCGTGTTTTGGTATCTCATCAGGACAATGCTCCGCCAACGCTCGCTTGAAGAGATGAAGGACGATTTCACACATAACATCACCCACGAACTGAAGACACCAGTGTCTGTGGCATACGCAGCCAACGATGCGCTATTGCAGTTTGCCGACGACCTCGACCGAGAGACTCGTGAAAACTATCTGAAGATGTCGCTTGAGCAACTGAAGAAACTTGGAGGCATGATAGAGCAAATACTATCCACAAGCATGAAACGCCGCAAGACCTTCACGCTGCACAAAGAAACGCTGGAAGTGCGCAAGACGCTTGCCGATATAGTAGAGGAACAACAATTGAAGGCGAAGAGGCCGATTGACTTTTCTCTTGATGTTGTTCCTGAAGACCTTGTAGTAAATGCCGACCGACAGCACTTCACTCAGATTGTAGGCAATATCCTCGACAATGCCATTAAGTATTCTCGCGAGAAAGTAAGAATCGCTATCTCTTGCACGAAAGACACAGATGACAATGTAGTTATCAGGATTAGCGACAACGGAATAGGTATCTCCAAAGCTCACCAGCAGCACATCTTCGACAAGTTCTATCGTGTGCCCAACGGTAACCTGCACGACGTGAAGGGCTATGGCTTGGGACTGTATTATGTGGCAACGATGATGAGGCTACATGGCGGCACGGTGGAGGTGGAAAGTGAACAGGGAAAGGGAACAACATTCACACTCTTATTTAGACAAACGACATGACGAAACAGATTAAAATACTATTGGTGGAGGATGAGACAACGCTTGCCATAATCATCCGTGACACACTCAACTCGCAGGGTTTCAAGGTAATTACTGCCGAGAATGGGGAGCGTGGGCTGCAACTGTTCTTCCATGAACGTCCCGACGTAGTCGTGGCTGACGTGATGATGCCCAATATGGACGGATTTGAGATGGTGAAAAGAATAAGAAACAAGGATGTCACAACTCCCATACTCTTCCTTACTGCCCTTTCAGAGACAGAGGATGTTGTGAGGGGATTTGAAGCGGGAGCCAACGACTATCTGCGCAAACCGTTTGGTATGCTCGAACTGATAGTGAGGATAAAGGCTCTCATGTGGCGTGCTTTTGTACCTTGTGACATCCCGCAAGATGAGGTGCCCACACAGTATGTCATAGGTGATTATCAGCTCGACACGATGAAGGAGCATTTAGTATATGCCGCCGACAATGCCGATACCGAGATTATCCCCTTGTCTCATCGCGAGTCAGAGATTCTTCGCCTGCTTTGCAGCAGCAAGGGCGAGGTGGTTGATAATCGTGACATACTGCTCGAACTATGGGGCGACGACAGTTATTTCAACACCCGCAGTCTCCATGTCTTCATCACCAAACTGCGCCGCAAGCTCTCCCGCGACTCTCAAGTCAGAATCATCAACGTCAGGGGAATCGGATATAAGTTGATATAGACTATACTTACGAGAACTTCAGTCGGAAGAGGGTGGTGGAATCAGAGGATGTAATCAGTTCGATGCTGCCGCCACTTTGCTTCATTATCTGGCGCGAGATACTAAGGCCGATGCCGCTGCCCGTGGGCTTGGTGGTGAAGAAGGGCACGAAGATTTGTTGTGCCTCGTCAGTGGGGATTGGCTTGCCGTTGTTGCTGATGTCGATACATACCGAGTCGTCGGGGGCAGTATAGGCGGCAATGGTGATGGCAGAGGCTCCTGCTTCCACGGCATTCTTCAGTATGTTCGTCACGACATGGGCGATGAGGCTTTCGTCGGCGTAGAGGAGAAGGTCGGGGAGAGAGATGTCTTGGTGTATATCAGATGTTTTGGAATATTCCTTGCTTATCGCCACCATTCTTTCAAGGAAGGGTTTGACGTAGAAGAGTTTGGGTTGTGGCTTGGGGATGAGCGTCATCCGGCGGTAGTTATCTACAAAGTTGAGCAGTTGCTTGCCCGTGGAATTGATAACCGATAGTCCTTCCTTTATCTCATTGTCGTTGGCCTTGTGGCTTAGAGTCTCACTGAGTGATGTTATCGGAGCAACATTATTCATTATCTCATGAGTGAGCACACGTATGAGCTTTGTCCATGACTCCATTTCGCGCGATGACAGTTCGTTGCGAATGTCACTGAATGCGATTATCCGCACCTTCTTGCCATGAAGCATTGCAGTGGTATCACGTTTCGAGAAATCATCCGATGCGAGTTTTGCCGCAGCCTGACTCTCGAAAGTAAGTGTCTCAACACCGAGCAGACGCAGTGCAGCATCATTATGCTGAAGCACACATCCGCGCTCATCCACCACCATGATACCTGTCGATACGGCATTGATAATCTGCTCATAATAGCGTTCGCGCTCTATAGCCTCATGGCGTGCCGTTTCGAGTATGCGGCGAATGCGGTTGAGCGACTCGTTGATGAGCTTGTCGCGCCCCTGTTCGGGGAAGTTGAACGAGAAGTCGAGATTGTCGATGGCATTGAACAGGAACGTCACCTTGCCGATGGTGCGGCGGTAGCGGCGGTGGAGCACAAGGCATACTATACAGAATATGGTTGCCGTGCAGAGTATGGCGATGATGACGTTATAGTCCATATTTCTTTATTTTATTATATAAGGTCTGTCGGGCGATGTCTAATCGTTGTGCCACAAGACTTAGATTGCCTTCACATTCGCTTATGGTACGGGCGATGAGGTCGCGCTCCATTGAGGCGAGGGATGTGGAGGGGGATGATGCTTGTGGTGTGGGGATAGAGGACTGGGGAATACTGATTTCGCCAATAATCACCGCCCTCTCCATCGTATGCTCCAGTTCCCTGATGTTTCCCGGCCACGGATAGTCAAGCAGTTGCTGGCGGGTCTTGTTGTCGAGTTCGAGTGGGGGCTTGTTATAGAAATCCGAATATCTCTTGATAAACTGTTCTGCCAATGGGATGATTTCCTCCTTGCGCTCGCGCAATGGCGGCAAGTGCAGACAGATGGTATTCATGCGATAGAGAAGGTCTTCGCGGAATGTTCCTTCTCGAACCATCTCCTGCAGGTTGCGGTTGGTGGCGGAGATAAGGCGGATGTTGATGGGAATCTCCTTGGTGTCTCCAAGGCGTGTGATTGTCCTGCGCTGAAGGGCAGTGAGCAGTTTGGCCTGAAGAGGGTAAGAGAGATTGCCGATTTCATCAAGAAACAGCGTACTGCCCTCTGCCAACTCCATCTTCCCCGGTTTGTCGCTCTTGGCATCGGTAAATGCGCCACGCATATATCCGAAGAGTTCGCTCTCAAACAACGTCTCGGTGATTGCACCCATATCCACAGTAACCATCTGCTTTCCCGAGCGTCTCGACAATCGGTGAATCTCACGCGCTAATACCTCCTTACCTGTTCCGTTCTCGCCCGTGATAAGGATGTTGGCATCTGTTGGAGCAACCTTGCGCACCATATCATGAAGAGCGGTACCCCCAGCTTCTGTCACCTCGTCAGAAGGCAGTGGCGATGATGATGTGGAGGCAGGCATAGCTTTCTTTATCTTCTCTATCAGCACCTCGTTCTCAAACGGTTTGACAATGAAGTCTGCCGCACCTTCCTTTATTCCCCTCACGGCGAGGTCAATATCCGCATATGCCGTAAACAATACGACAGCCACATCAGGCTCCGTGCGCTTTATCTCCTTGAGCCAGAACATGCCCTCGTTGCCATTGTTGATGCCACGCCCGAAGTTCATGTCGAGCAGCACCACGTCGGGCTTCTTCCTACGCATAAGCGTGGGTATGGCGTTGGGATTGGTGGATGTCTGCACATCCTCGCACAGGTTCTTCAGTAGCATCCTAAGCGACACGAGCATTGCCTCGTTGTCGTCGATAATCAGTATATTGCCTTTTTTCTTCATTGCTTTTTTAGCGATAACGATGCAAAATTACAAAAAAAAGACAAGGCAGACAAGAATGTCATTCGCAAACTTGCCTGCCTTATTAATTTTTAACTAATCCCTAATTCCTAATTCCTGTCATTCAGTCTTAATGCTCTCCACAGGATTGGCGGTGGCTACCCTCAGCGTGCGACTGATGATGGAGAGGAAGGCGATGACGAGTGTGAAGAGGGCTGCAGCCGCAAGAACCCACCACGGCATCGGAATCTGATAAGTGAAGTCCTGCAGATAATGGCGCATTGCCTTTATGCTCAACGGCATGGCCAAGACGATAGCCACCGACGACATCACGAGGAAACGATGCGAGAGTGTCCATACGGCACTCGCTATCGTGGCTCCCATCACCTTGCGCAAGGCTATCTGCTTGCGCTGCTGCTCACCGTAA
>OBLI01000388.1_pt1 | contig 46820 bp, 42 predicted proteins | sample 1519701 | NCBI WGS metagenome assembly OBLI01 (sample SAMEA3663005, study PRJEB22513) | pig gut metagenome | biome: pig gut; feature: pig-associated habitat; material: faeces | place: France | collected 2012
GGTGATGACTATGTATATGCAACAACACAACGTATAGTATCAAATCCTGAAGCTTATAGTGCAACAATTGAAATAGAAAATATTTATCAACCAGGTAAGGGTGTCATTTATAGGATGATAGATGAATGGAATAATGATGTGCCTTATGATTTTAAGAATATTCAATACAACGGTTCTTGGGGATACTGGGCATATACCTTTAACTGGATAAATGATGGGGGTGACAACAGTTGTGAAGACTTGAGTGTAGCGCAATATGTTCATACTAATGATGAAGGGGGTTATTCGCATACATACGGTAATGTAATAAAACCTTGTGAACTTGGAGAAAATGGTAATTATGGATATCCACTTAAACTAAATGCTTGTGTATTTCTTAATACCGAGAGTTATGACGGTGGTTTAAATTATGGGTGCTATAACAATATGTTCGGAAGCAACTGCTACTGCAACACCTTTGGTGACCACTGCTACAACAACACTCTTGGAAATAGTTGTGGCAACAATATCTTCGGAAATGGCTGCAATGGCAATATCTTCGGAAATGGCTGCAATGGCAATGTCTTAGGTAATAACTGCACCTACAATAGATTTGAAAATGACTGTGGCAACAATACTTTCGGAGATGTCTGCAATGACAATGCCTTTAGAAATACCTGCGGCAGTAATAGCTTCGGAACCGAATGCAATTGCAATGTCTTCGGAATTGGCTGTAATGGCAATGTCTTCGGAAATGGCTGCGACAACAATAGCTTCGGAACTAACTGCGACAACAATAGCTTCGGAACTGACTTCTACAAAAATGCCTTAGGTAATAACTGCACCCACAATACTTTCGGGAATAACTGCTACAACAATAGCTTCGGAAATAGTTGCAGCTACATAAAATTTGCATCAAATAAGTCTGCATCAACAACATATACGTACTATCGATACAATCACTTTGGAGATAGTTGTCAGTATATTTTATTCAAAGGGGCAGACACTGCATCACCATCTGCTCAAGTTCAAAACTACAACTTTTCACAAGGACTACAAGGAACTTCATCAGCATACCTCACTATTGACGGAATTCGCAATCTCTCATATGAAGTAAAGGTAGCAAAGAACTCAAAGGGTGAAATTAAGATATATTGTGAAGCAGACTTAATTGCATAAAAATAAATTTTAAATACTATGTTAGTAGGTTCAAATGTATTTTTTAAAGATATAGAAGGATTTACTTCAAAAGATATTGACATTTTAGAGTTTGTGGATAATCCCACAGACTTTAAGAATGTCAGACAATTCAAGTTTCCAGATAAATGTGTCTTTCAATGGAGAAAAATGCCTATTAATGAATTGATTGATATAACATTATCTCGTAATTTTCCAATGGAGATAGGTAAATTTCTTGTTCCAGAATTTATAAAAGAGTTTAAATTATCTATAGATGATTTGAAAAGGTTGAAACCAATTATCACCAAACTTGATGATAAACACAAATATGAAGAAGTTATTTATAATGCATACATTGAGAATAATGACTTTATATTAACTGATAAACAGAGACAAAATGCATTTGAAACATACACTATGTATAGAAATATAAATAAAATTAAAAAATAATTATGGGCATATTAACATATTTAAATCCTAATGCTATAAATGACAATTCAATTTCATCATCAAAGATTGATGGAACTGTTGCATCTAAAAATTATGTGGATACTCAGGTTAAGACTGTTGATGATAAAGTAACTGCATTAGAGCCAAGAGTCACTAATGCAGTACAAATCACTTATGCTGAATTGAAAGCCTTGAGAGATACCGGAAAGTTGGTGCCAGGACAACAATACCGCATAACAGACTACACTTGTACTACGACTCAAGCGAATACTAAATCAGCAGGACATCAATTTGACATCATAGTTACTGCTGATGATGAAACTACTCTTAACGAGGTTGCAAGAGCAATTAAACATGATGGCGATACATACTTTACTAATTGTGATTTAAACGCTTGGAAGTTATGGTATTGTCTTGATAACGATACAGAAAGGTTTATTTGGGCGGATAGTACTAATGGTAAAGGAGTTATCTATAGGATGATTGATGAATTTAATAATGATTGCCCATATGATTTTAAAAATATACAGTTCAAGCATTCAAATACTTACTATTATTATACGTTTGCGAGTAACAATGTGGTAGATAATACTGATTATTCTCTTAGTATATCAAATAAATGTTATTCTAATACCATAAATGAGTATATTAATTCAGGTAAAAGGAAATTAAATAATATAATTTTCATTGGAAGCAGTTGTTGTCATAATTCATTTGGAGATGACTGTTATGATAACCTTTTTGGAAGAAGTTGTTATAACAATACCTTCGGCAATAACTGTCATGATAACAGTGTCGAATACGGATGTTACTATAATTCATTTGGAGATTTCTGTTATAATAATTTCCTTCTACCGAATAGTTATCGTAATTTCTTTGGCTCTGGATGCGGTTACAATACCCTCGGCTCTGGATGCCAAGATAATTACTTTGATTCCGGATGCTATAAGAACTTTATTGGTGATAACAGCTATTACAACTTCTTTATGAGTCAATGCTCCTACAATACCCTTGGAAATAATTGCTTTAGCAACTCCTTCGGAACTAACTGTACCTACATAAAATTCACATCAGATAGCTCTGGAACCACTAAATATAATGAGTATCGTTCTAATCACTTTGGGGACAGTTGTAAATTTATTGTATTTACAGGTGCAGAAACTGCATCTTATAATAATCAAGTCCAGAACTACAACTTTGCACAAGGACTGCAAGGAACTTCAAGCGAATACCTCACTATTGACGGAGTAAGAAATAGAGCATATGAAACAAAAGTAGCAAAGAACTCCAATGGGGAACTGAAAGTATATTGTGAAGCAGACCTTATTTTATAAAATTAAATAACATTATATTATGGAAAAAATAAATCACTACAAAGCAAAAGAAGGTTATACTTATAAAAGAAAGATAGATGGATATATAATGGGTAATGAACTCTATCTCGGCCTATTTATCGATGGTACACAAGATACCATTGATAATTATGAGGAAGTGGTTGATGAAAACCCACAAACAGAAAAAACTTTTAATAGGTTGAAGGAGGAATAAGATATGGTAACATACATTAAACCAAATGCTATCAAAGATGCTTCTATTGAAGGCATCAAGATTAAAGATGGGACTATTTCATCATCAAAGATTGATGATACTGTTGCTTCTACAAGTAGTCTTAATGATTTGAACAATAGAGTAACACTTGTTGAAAATGGTGAAATTGGAGACCCATTCTTTAAAAGTTTTGCTACTTTAAGTGAATATGAAACTGCTGTAGCAAACGGAGAAGTTGTGTATCCTTGTGTTTCATATATTACAGAAGGCAATATAATAAAATTTGAAAAATCAGAATCGCCATATAATAATGCTATCGCTACTGTTACGCAAGCACTTATTGACTTATTTGGGGAAATGGGTGTAAAACCATTATCGCTCAATCCAGATTATTATGAAATATTTGAAGTTAATGGAGAGGATTATTTGTCAAAAACTGTAATATTTGAAGGTCTCAACATCATACCATTTCCAAGTTTTAATCTTGGTGATACTTTTGAGATTAAATTCAAATTAAAAGATGAACCTCAATATTTTGTTGAAAATGTTGAAAACACCTTTGAGTTAACGCTCTTATTTTATTATTCTTTAAGTTATCTTGAAATAGATGAAAGCTTTTACAATAGGGTTACAATAATTGTATCTGAAGATGGGACAGTTAAAGAATATCCTGTTGGTTTTTATTATCCATCAGTAGCTCCTGATTTTACTTGTAAATTTAAAGGAGATTATGGAATTACAGATAAAGATCTTAATATTAACTGGATAAATACGATGATTGAGGGTATATTTATTGCGATGGGCGATACAAACACTCCTATTTATTGGACATTACAAATTCCAAGTGGAAATGCAACTTACGGTAATCCAAGTGATATATATGATGAAAACACAGGAGCAGGCGCAACTTTTTATGGGCTAATAAATGTTTATGTGCAGGAAATTGTTAAAGATTATAGTAATATACATATAATAATTGAAACTTATTAGAATAAACTATGAATAATTTTGAAATTATAGCACGAGTATTGTCACAAGATAATGCTGACATAAACAAGTTAAAAGAAGATGGTTTCATTATATTAAACACCGATGCTTTTAGAGGCCTAACATTTGGTAGTGAGAAACCAATTAATTTAGAGCAGAATATTGTTTTGAATCTTTTTAATGCAAGTTCAACAGATGAATTATATTCACAAATTAGACGTTATGATAATAAGACTTTTGTTTTAAAACCTAATGGAAATAATTTTACTGTAGATGGTATTCAATATACCATTACTGCTTGTAATCCTTGTGTAGGAAAAATATATAATTATAACAGTATTCTAGTTCTTTGTCTTACGTTTTTGATTGACACATTTAATTCCCAAACAGCATTGTTTAAATTTTTTATTTTTGCTAATTCTAATACTGAAATAAGTGCCAAACTAACAGTGGAAAATGGTATTGGTGGTTATCCTGAAGTGCTTCACGGAAAGAATGATACCACTTTCACCCTTACTCCTAATACCTTCCATGTTTGGGATAGAGTTCCTTCTTTAACATTGGATTTTGGTAGTAAGACAAGCGGTGTGATGAATGAGTACCTTTTCCAATTCAAAAGCGGTACAACTGCCACTTCATTGACTCTTCCTGCTGATATAAAGTGGGTGAATAATAGTGCCCCAACTATTGTTGAGAATATGATTTACCAAGTGAGTATTTTTAGGGGGGGGTTGGCGAGTGTATTGGAGTTTAGTGATATGTATTTTAACTTCCATAACTATTTGACTATTGAAGCCCTTGAAGATAATCTTACAGTAACTTTTACAAATGATATAGAATATGGAATAGATGGTAAAGGATGGGTAAAATTGAACACAGGGGATGAAACCCCGCCTATTAATGTTGGACAAACTTTGAGTTTTAGAGGAGAATTTGTGCCAAAATCAATGGAAGGTATAGGTGTAGGCACATTTACTATTAGTAAAAAGTGTAACCTTAAAGGTAACTGTATGTCAATACTATTTGGGGATAATACTACTGATAATTTTAGTTTAAGTGACAAGACTTATTCTTATGTGTTTAATAATTTGTTTCAAAACTGTACTAATATAGTAAATGTAGATAGTAATTTCTTACCTGCTACTACATTAGCAAGACATTGCTATGATTCTATGTTCAATGGTTGTACAAGTCTAACAACAGCACCAGAATTACCTGCTACTACATTAGCAGATGAGTGTTATTATAGTATGTTTAATAATTGTTCAAGTCTAACAACAGCACCAAAACTTCCTGCTACTACATTAGCAAGACATTGCTATGATTCTATGTTCAATGGTTGTACAAGTCTAACAACAGCACCAAAACTTCCTGCTACTACATTAGCAAGTGGGTGTTATTATTATATGTTTAAAGGTTGTTCAAGTCTAACAACAGCACCAAAACTTCCTGCTACTACATTAGAATATGAGTGTTATTATAATATGTTCCAATATTGTTCAAGTCTAACAACAGCACCTGAATTACCTGCTACTACATTAGCAAGTGGGTGTTATGATGGTATGTTCCAATATTGTTCAAGTCTAACAACAGCACCTGAATTACCTGCTACTACATTAGCAGATAATTGTTATAATTGGATGTTCTCTAGTTGTAGTAGATTAACTACTGCACCAGAACTTCCTGCTACTACATTAGCAAGACATTGCTATGATGCTATGTTCCAATATTGTTCAAGTCTAACAACAGCACCAGAATTACCTGCTACTACATTAGCAGAAAGTTGTTATATGAGTATGTTCAATGGTTGTTCAAGTCTAACAACAACACCTGAACTTCCTGTAACTACATTAGCAGGTGGGTGTTATTATGGTATGTTTAAAGGTTGTTCAAGTCTAACAACAACACCAGAACTTCCTGCTACTACATTAGCAGGTGTTTGTTATACTGAAATGTTTAAAGGTTGTACAAGTCTAACAACAGCGCCAGAACTTCCTGTAACTACATTAGCAGTTAATTGTTATGATGGGATGTTCTCTGGTTGTACAAGTCTAACTACAGCACCAAAGCTTCCTGCTAATACATTAGCAAGTAGGTGTTATCGTCAGATGTTCTCTGGTTGTACAAGTCTAACTACAGCACCTGAATTACCTGCTACTACATTAGCAGATTATTGTTATATGAGTATGTTCAATGGTTGTACCAAACTCAACTATATCAAGATGCTTGCAACTGATATATCTGCAACTAATTGTTTGAGTGACTGGGTTAACTCTGTATCCTCTACGGGTACATTCATAAAGAATGCAGCAATGACAAGTCTCCCAACAGGAAATTCAGGTATCCCGAGTGGATGGGCAGTACAAGATGCACAATAAAAAACAAATAATACAATATGAAACTCTACGAAAAAATAATTGACGGAAAGCAGCACTGCAAACCAGCAAATAAGATAGTAATCATTAAAGATGGTATGCAGACCATTAATCCTACTGAAGAGATGCTTCTTGCTGATGGTTGGATAGAACACATACCAGTACAATATGAACCAACTGAAGAAGAAATCCTCAATAGAGAAAAAGAATACAAGATTGACGAAATTCTTAGGTATGACTCGTCAATAGAAGTCAATGGATTCTACATTAATGATCAAGAACTATGGTTTGATAAGGCAACAAGAGTAGGTCTTAAACTTAGATTTGATGCAGAGGTATCTAATGGAAAGACCAATACTACAATATGGTATAAAGGTACTCCATTCAATATAGAACTTGTTAATGCATTACAGATGCTTAATGATATTGAACTATATGCTTCTGCGTGTTATGACAATACTCAAGCTCACATAGCAAGTATTAATGCGATTGAAGATCTTGAGACATTGAAGAACTATGATTATAGAATGGGTTATCCTGAGAAACTTAGATTTAATGAACTAAAATTGTAATTAAGACAATTTAGAGTTGATAACTTTATTAACAATGAAGATGTGGATTAATTTTTTTCCACATCTTTTTTTTGTTATTTTTTGGTTATATTGAAAAAATATATTATATTTGTAATAGATAAATTAAATATATATGAAAACTTATAACGAATATTATCAGTTTGGATTAGATGAGCACCTTGACTGGAAATCAAAGGAGAAAGATGAATGGTGGAGAAAAGAAGAGTATAAAAATGATTTGGAACTGAAGGGAAAGTATCTTGAAACCATAACCCCACTTTCAGAAGAAGAAAAAAATGATTCTCCTCTCTTCAAGAATCACACAAATTTGAAGAACAGTGAATGGTCCATCTTGTTTGGTATGCTTGGACAAGCCCTTGTTGATTGGTGTGTGGAAAATGGAAAACAGGAAAATCTGTGGTCTTTCTCCATCAAAGTAAACCGGGTTGTTGATGGGATGGAAGATTTATATATTCCATCTTTCAATGTAAAGTGTTATTTTCCTGATACTGAAGTGGTTACAAGTCTTGAAGATGAATCCAAACGGGAGGGGTTTGTTGGTTGTCAAAACTTTCTTTTGGGACTTATTTCAGAGTTCCTTGAGAGGAATAAAAAAGACCTCCCCCTTAATTGGAATATGTTCTGTTTTGGTCTGGATGACTTGGAAACCAGTTGCAAGTATGGTGAATGGGTTTCTGCTTCAGATGGGTATATGGACTTAGCATCTGTCAATGATGAAAACAAGGAAAATGAAATCTATGTAGAGTGTATGTAATATGGATACAGTAGAGAGGACAGTAAGGACAGTAAGAAGTCATTACAAACTTTACAATGGAAAACTTGTACCAAAAAAGAGCTTTACTACTGAACAGGAAGCATTAAGGGCGGCAAGATATTGTAACTCTTGTGAAAAATCCATTCATAAGATGGTTGTGTATAAATGTATCAAATGTAATCAATGGCACATAGGTCATAATGGAAAATTGTTGACTGATGAAGACCGTGAGAATGCATTGAAGAAACTTAAAGACTGAATAGTTATGGAAAAGAAAACCTTATATTGTGACATTTGTGGTAAAGAAATAGAGAGAACCGATAATGTCCAGATGTCTGTGAAAATAGAGAAAAAGTCCTCTATATGGGACGAACTTGGAGGTTGGCATATTTATAGGTGTAATCTAAATGACCTTTGCCCAAGTTGTATCCACAAGTTATTCGAAGGATTTGAGGACTTGGGTCTAAAGTTTGAGACAAAAACAGAGGGAAGAGGTAGATATTAAATAATTATGACAGAAAATAAAAATGTTAACTATAAAGCCCGTCTTTGGATAGATGAGGAAGGTGAACTTCATGGACTATCTTTTGCTAATAGACAAATCCCTATGGGACTGTTTAAGGCACTCAATGATGCTATGCATGAAGTAGTAGATGCTTTCAATGGAAAAACATCCTGGAAGGAGAACTACATCAAGTTCACATCCAATGGTAAGAGGTATGAACAGTTTGATGGAAATGATAAAATACCTTGTTATGATTGTGTTTTCCGGGGTAATCCTGGTCATTGCCAGCATCCTCATTATTATGATGGATCCAAAGGATATTGTGAAAAACCATATAGAGAGGTGAAAGAATAAATGGAGGAATAGATGTATGTTTGATTGGATGAGAGGAGACAAATATAGAATTAAGTCAAAAGAATGGTTTGAAAAGGAGTGTGTCAAAGAAGATGGTTTTTATATGCATCATGAACATCAATTGCAAGGACTACCACAGGAAGCAGTAGATAAATATGCTGGTAAGATATTGGAAATACAGTCTATTGTAGGTCAATATGGAGCATTTATGATGAGTGATGAAGATGGTGTAGTAACTAAATCAGATGATGGTAGATATATTGCATGGTATACTATATTCTTTGATGAACTTGTGGATAGAGATTGGATAGCACGTGATATAATGTTGGAACTGAAAAGATGTGCTCTTGATAGAAATTATTTTTATCAAACTTACTATAAACCAGTAAAAATAGATAAAAGTATTATAATTGTTCAATAAATTTATAGAAAAAGCATTTAATAATATGTAAAATACTTATAAAATAATTATTTTCATAAATACTATATGTTAAAGGCAATAAAAATAAGATTATATCCTACTGAAACACAGCAAATTACAATAAATAAATTGCTTGGTTGCTGTCGTCTTGTGTATAATCATTGTCTTGAACATAGAAATCGTGTTTATGAAGAAACAAAAGAACTTGGTTCATTATCAAAGAGTTATAAGTATTTCTGTGAGTTAAAAGAGATGGAAGAATACTCTTTCTTAAAAACAGACGCTCATTCAAAAGTAATCCAGCAAACTCTTATGAATCAAGATATTGCATTTAAGAACTTCTTTACTAAAAAATCAGACTTCCCAAAATTCAAGTCAAAGAAAGACAATAAACAATCTTGTCGCTTTCCAAAGGATGCTATATCAGGAATTAAAGGTAATAGAATAAACATTATTAAGACTTTAAAAGATATTCATTTTAAGTGTTCTCGTAAAGATGAAAGTTATCTTAATAAAAATCAAGGACTTATAATGTCTGCTACACTGACAAGAACCTGTTCTGGTAAGTATTATTTTTCTATTTTGATTGATAAACCTAATGAAGTGAGGTTCAACAAAACCAATAATATTATTGGTATAGACCTGGGTGTCAAGGACTTAATAATAACATCTAATGGTGAGAAGTTTGAGAACAAACAATTTTATAGAAAACAAGAAAGTAAATTAAAAAAGTTAAATCGTAAGTTTGCTAAAACTCAAACATCTTCTAATAACCACCAGAAGATAAGAGTTAAAATAGCAAAACTAAATGAAAAAATAAAAAATCAAAGATTGTGGTATATACATCATATTGTAAATCAATTACTTAATGAAAACCAAATTATAGTAATGGAGGACTTAAATGTAAGTAGTATGATGCAAAACCATAAACTTGCTAAATCAATCCAAGATGTTAGTTTCTGTGAATTGAAACAAATATTGCAATATAAAGCATCTTGGTATGATAAACAAGTGGTTTTTATAGATAGATTTTATCCTTCATCTAAATTGTGTTCCGTCTGTGGTTATAAAAAAGATGACTTACAACTTTCTGATAGAGAATGGGTTTGTCCTAAATGTGGTGCTATACATGACAGAGATATCAATGCAGCAAAGAATATATTAGAAGAAGGTAAGAGAATAATAGGGTTGAGTTCACCCGAATTTAAGCGAGTGGGAGAACAAGCAGTAGCAAGTTCTATGAACCTCGAACAAAATGTAAGATAATATTTTTCTATATTTTACTGAACTATGAATATTTTGTAGAAGAGTGGAATAAACTTAATGAAAAAATTGGATGAATATGAATTTTGAATTTCAACCAATAGGAAAAGATGTAACCAATATATATGGATTTGTATTTGGAAGATACAGATACCAGGTTGAATGGTTTGACCACAAGAAAGAAAAGGAAAATGTTCCTGGTATGTTTGTAGTTTTTGATTATTGGGATACACTTTCTGGCACAAAAGTTTATAAATTTGATGATGATTATTATGAACCACATATAGAAACATATTTGGTTTTCAATCTTCAACTTACAGAAGATATGTTGAAGAAAATGATTCTTGAAGACACTATTAATTGGAAAGAAGAAGATCCTTATGACTTCAAGGGTTTGTTTATTACAGACAAAACCCAATCACTTTTCTACAAGAAAAGAGAATATGTAAAACACAATTATCCTGAATGTTTGGATCCATATGACAAATGTCCTATATGTGGTCATAATTTTGATAATAATGATACACTTGATATGGATAATGCCGTAGATATATTCAATTGTTATGGAAATAGTGAATGGGGATATTGGGATGAAGTGCACAGATGTCCTTATTGTGATAAGTTATTTTTTATAAGAGGAGAGTGTTAAAACATAAAAATTTATAAAAACATGAATTTGAGAGTAGAAGAGTTAATAGATAAAAGTGTTAATCTTTTGAAAGAAATTGAAGTATATATCAAGTCTGTGCCCAATTGGATTTATTATTTTTTACCTCCAACATTAAAAACAGACAGTAAGAATTATCCTCTTAAGGAATATGTTCTTAAATACCAGGATGATTGGATGGATGAATTTGATATATCTGTCATTAATTTTAATGGAGAATCTGTAAAGGTTGAATTAAGTCTTCCTCCAGATGAAGAAGCTCCTGTATTTGAAAGGTATATTATTCTGTCACACTTTGAAAGTGAGGTAGAATTCAACAAAAAGGCAATGGATGGGCAGTTGAATGACTACAAAATCAAAGAGCTCAATGAGGAGATATCTTACCACAAGGAACATTTGAGACTTGCTACATTAGAACTAAATAAATTAATTGAAGATGGAATAAAACAGGCACAAAAAGATAATAATGGATAGATTAATTTGGAATTGTCAGAATAATTCATTATCTTTGTAGTGTAAAAAATAGAAAAATGATTATTGATAATACAGAACAAATCAAGAAACTCATTGCCAACTGTGGTAAGGATGAATTCTATATGCTCCAGGTTCTCCACCGGGCAAAGGATGGAAAAACTCCTTATGAGCCTGAAGGAAAGAAAATCTCCCAGCAAACAGTGAAGACCTACTACATCTCTTCTCCTGAATATCTTGATTATAAGATGAATGAGATTAGAGACTTGTGCAGAATGTTTAATGCCAGGGCATATATCAATCTCAACAAGAAATCCTGGAGACAGATTTCACTGAAGTCTTTGGAGATTCTTGCAGGTGTTATTGCAAAGGCAGACAACAACCCAGATGAGTGGAGAGATGTGAAGACTATCATTGATTCTGCTTGCGGTCAGACTGGTGCTTGTGACAAGAACAAGACCTGGGTGGTTGATATTGATACCAAGGATGATGATGAGTTGGTTGAAATTGAGAACATCATTGAAAACTGTGAACCATTCAATGAAAAAAAGATTGTTGCTATCATCCCAACCCTTCATGGTTACCACCTGATTACCAAACCTTTCAACAAGATGAAGTTCAGTCAGTTATATAATAAAAATTTGGACATTCACAATAATAACCCCACGTTACTTTTTGTAGAAACTAAAGACTAATGGAAAAGAAGAACAACATATTGATTGATAACAGAAAGGCAAACTACAACTATTTCCTCCTGGAAGAGTATGTAGCAGGTATTGTTTTAGAGGGATGTGAAGTCAAATCTATCAGAAACAGAGACGTCAATATGTCTGATTCTTATTGCACCTTTGTTGGTAATGAGTTAATTATCAAGAATATGCACATCTCTCCATATAAGAACTCTGGGTTTGCATACAAGGATTATGATCCAAAGAGAGACCGAAAACTTCTTCTTACGAAAAGAGAGTTGAGAAAACTCCAGAAAGATGTTCAGGTAAAAGGATATACTATTGTTCCTATCAATCTATATACCAATGACAAAGGATTGGTAAAACTTATGATTGCGATGGCGAAAGGTAAACATACTTATGATAAATCCCAAACCATCAAGGAAAGGGATTTGGATAGGGAGATGAAAAATATCTAAAATGTTTTGGATATTTCAAAAAAAGTTGTTATATTTGTATAGTTAGAAACCTTTAAACAAACAAGTATATGATGAAAGAACTTCAGCAGACTCTCAATAGAGTCAATAATTTCCAGCAGACAGAGAATGGTGCAACTGGTTATTCCACTTCTGGTCAGAACCTTGTGGATTTGAACTTTGTTGTACCTTCAAACCATAAGAATGTTTCCTCCACTGAACTTGAAAAGTTTGTTCAGGCTCTCAATGAAGACACTGTTCTTGCAGTGAAGTGGCTCTTCTATCTTCGTGATGTGAGAGAAGGTCTTGGTGAGAGGGTTTCCTTTATCAAGTTATTCAAGACACTTTGGATGACATATCCAGCATCTGCTGTCAAGGTTGTCAAACTCATTCCTGAATATGGTCGCTGGAAGGATGTTATTGATATCCTTGCAGAATTCCCTGATGACAATGATCTTACAGAGACCATCTATCTTCTTATTGAAAATCAATTGAGGGAAGATTGTGTGCATCTTACTGAAGATAAGTCTGTGTCACTTCTTGCAAAGTGGCTTCCATCTGTCAATGCATCTGGTAAGTCTCGGAAACTTGCAAGAAGAATCTGTAACAAACTGTCTCTTACTTTTGAGAACTACCGTAAGGTTCTCTCTTCACTCCGCAAGTACCTTGATGTAACAGAGGTGAAGACCTGTGGTGGTAAATGGAATGAAATTGATTACAACAAAGTCTCATCCAATGCTAATGCAAGGTATTTGAAGTCCTTTATGAAGCACGACCCAGAAAGACGTCAGAAGTATCTTGATGAACTTTCTTCTCCTGTTACTACTGGAGCAGTTATGCATGCATCAAACCTCTATCCACATGAGGTTTATGCAAAGTATTCTGGGAACCGTTATGGGGTTAAGGTCAATGAAGACCAGGGTGTTGAGGCACTATGGGCAAATCTTAAGAACATTGAGACTGTTGGTAACACTATGGTGGTAGTGGATGGCTCTGGATCTATGACACTAAGAATTAAAGGATCCAATATTATGGCAATTGATGTCGCACGATCTCTTGGTGTATTTTTCTCTGAAAGATGTATTGGTGAGTTCAAAGATAAGATTATTGAATTCTCTTCAAGACCTCAATACATTGACCTCACAGATTGTAAGACTTTGGCTGATAAGTATAATACTCTCCTCAAGTATAGTGATTGTTCAAATACTAATCTTGAGAAGGTGTTTGATCTCCTTTTGAAGACTGCCCTTGATCATAATCTTCCACAGTCCGAACTTCCACAAAGAATTCTTATTGTTTCAGATATGGAGTTTGACAATGCAACCAATATATATGGTGGACATAATGACATTATGGCAAGATATCAGACTCTCTTTGAATCAATCAAGGTAAATTGGCGTAGATGTGGTTATACAATGCCAAACATTGTATTCTGGAATGTAAATTCCAGGACTAATACTATCCCAGTCACAGCAAATGAATGTGGTGTAACTCTTGTTTCTGGATATTCTGCTAACAATGTCAAGATGGTACTTTCTGGAGATGTCAATCCTTGGACTGCACTTAAGTCTGTGCTTGAATCTGACAGGTATAATGCAATTGATACTGCATTGGCTGAATAAACCCACAGAAATGCCCAAATTTGAGACTTTACATAAAAGATGATAAATTACTCATCTTAATGATTTAAGTCTCTTCAGTAGCAAAATAGACACAAAATGAGGGAAGGTAATTAACCTTCTCTTTTTTGTTATATTTAATACATGAAAAATATTGATTATCTTGAACAATTCTTTAGAAAGCATAAACTATCTGGTAAAGTTACTGTAAAGTTTACTTCACCGGCAGCTTATGATGAATATATGTCAGATATTGTATTTGACAATGGTGATATTATATCTATCAATGATATAATCTTTGATATAGAAAGTGAATTTCCAAACAGTGTTGTTGATCAATGGTTGGTTGCAAAAAAGGAGAATAACATAAGTTTAATGGAATGGTTCCAATCAAACAAATATGATATGTTTGCAAATATTGATAAATCATCAATAATTGATTACCAAAATGAAATGAATTCTATATTTGATGAGGTAAAAAACAACATCAATAAAATATTTGAGATGGAACCGGATGATGAAGGAGACAGTGATTTATATGGAAGTGAGGATGAATAAATCCTCACTTTTTTCATAAATATAAAAAAAACAACAACATTATGAATACACTCAAAGAAATACTCCTTTACATCTGGCAATTACCTCAAAATCTCATTGGTTTATTCCTCCTTCTTATTTATCAAAAAGAAAAAGTCTATCACAGATTTAATGGAAGAACATTCTATTTTACAAAAGAAATGCCTTCTGGTATCAGTCTTGGAAACTATATCATAATGAACAGAGAAGATAAGGAAGATGGTATGCGACACGAATACGGTCATTCCATTGACAGCAGAAGATGGGGACCACTTTATCTTCTTGTAATAGGACTCCCAAGTCTTCTTGGAAACATCTATGATAGAATCTTCCATAAGAAGTGGAAATACAGTGATTCTTATGAGTGGTATTATAACCAACCCTGGGAAAAGTCAGCAGACAAAAATGGTGGAGTTGACAGGGCAGCATATATTGAAAAATTAAGAAAAATGGGGTACTAAAAAAGAGGTTGATTACTCAACCTCTTTTTCTTTTAAATACTGTTATAATATGCGCATCACCAAATAAACTCTTATATGGACTGAACCCACACATCTCCCAACCCTGGTTACCCATCTCATTTAATCTATTTGTAAGTTCAACAATATCTCCAATGTTGAATTGATTAACTGTGTATTCAAATGTTCCAGGATTACCAGGAGTTGAAACAGGAATTGTCACATCATTTGTAGATGTCTTTGCAGTCTTTGCTGGTCTTCCTCTTTTCTTCTCCTGAACTTGAACAGGTTGAGATTCTAACTGCTGGACTTTATTCTGAATTGGTTTTGGTTTCTGACCACCAAGAGGAATAACCTTATCACACTCAATGAATCCAATCTCATCTTCAGCGCCTTCACCCTCAAGAGGATTCTTACCATAATTAATCTTATAGTAATACCTACCTTCTTTCTCCACATAGTCATTATCATCAAAGGTGAAATGTCGAAGGTCTTTATCACCTTTTGCAATACCTTTAATCCTCATATTACTTGAAAAAACCCAATTGTGTTAAAAATGTGAAGAGACTTGTGTCTGGATCAACATCCAAAACTTTCCTTATTTTGTTCTTTTTTTCTTCTACATTTTCTGTTTTTTTAATATTCTTTAAACTATCAGAATCAATCTTTGATTTTTCAGATTCTTGTGATTCAATAATATCTAGAACATGATTATAATACTTTCTTCTTCCCTCCTTATCCAGTAGTGATTCCTGCTGTTCATACAACTTTTTCTGAAGTTCATCAATTGATTTTTCTATCTCTTCAATATCTTTCCTATATTCCTTGATTGTGTTAGATAGTTTTGCAATATGATAATCAATATTATCCTTAATACTGTTCTTATTGGTTGCAACTTTCAATCTTTCTTCCAATTCTGGAGATACACCATATTCAACATTTGTATAACCAATTGCACCAATCCTTGAAGAATCAAGTTTTTCTACCTTGGTAGGCTTCCTGTCACCAAGAAAATACTCACTTGTTGAAACAAACTTATCATCTTTATCTTCCTCAACATCATCAGATGTATAAGTATAATAAGATGAAATTGAAAGACTACCATCATTTTCTTTAATTGCCTTATCTGCGGCATCATTGAAATCCTTTTCATTATCAAAGGATTTACCATTTACTAAACCTACAAACTTTTTCATGATAAAACTAAATTTATATATTCTAAATATAACAAAAAAGTCACATTTTTATGTGACTTTTATTCATCTGTCTTGCGAACAACCTTTTTGCCCTGAGTTGTTGCATCACTTGTTTTCTTTACAACTCTTTTCCTTTTTTCAACAATAAGAGGCTTTTCAGTAACATCAACCAAAAGTTGAGGTTCTTTCTTTACAGTATTTCTTTCACTCTCAAGAGAATGGATTTTACTCTCAAGATTATTGTTTTCTAAAAGAAGAAATTCAATCTTCTTATCTTTTTCAGCAATAATTGACAATGCCTGCTTCAAGTTCCAATTCAAATCTTTGATTGTCTGTTTTCTAACAATAGTAAATCCAAACATATTATTCATTTTTATTTAATATAAATATAACAAAATTTATTTAATTCTTTTCCAAATAAATCCATTTGCTGTTGGTATTTTAATGACCCTTCCATTTTCAATATCATCACGAAGTTTCTTGACTACATTATTCTTTTTCACTTCTTTTACATCAGGAATATCTTTTGTAGTTTTAAATCCAACTATAACATCCAATAAATCCCTGAATCCCTTTTGTTCAAATGGTTTATCTGTCCAGGATAAATGTCTTCCCACATTACTTAAAGTTAATGTATCTACAAGTTTTACAGACTTATCATTATTCAAAAGATGTGTGTGATCAAAATTATTTACAATTGGCTGATTTATATAATTATAATACAATGATTGAGTTATGCAGGCAATATTGTGTTCATAATCATATTTTTTACACATTTCAATAAACTTGACCTTATTCATAGGACTCCATATATGCGGTTCCCAAAATGCTGCCTTATCCTTTGGAAATAATTTTAGTGTTTGATATAATGATTCATGCCAAGAATCTTGATGTCCTAAAGAAATCCATCTTTGTTCGGATAAATCAGTAAACATCCTGACAATCCTTGGTTTCATATCTTCCCAAGTACTTTCTTTTGTCACAATTTGATCATCTGAAATCATAAGAAAATCATTTGACAAATCTTTTATATTCTCACACGCATATCTCAACTTATGAATTATATTTGCATCTTTACAGTGTTTATATGGATTATCACAAGGTACAAAAATAACATCATTCTTTATTTGTTCTGGTGGTTCTGTTCCAACAATGAATATCCTCCCCAACCAAGATGAACAATATTTCTTCAATGATGCAATCACATATTCTATTTCAAGATGCTCACCACATGTCATAATTTTAGAATCAATACCAACTCTACCATATGGCATAACACAATCATATCTTTTAGTATTGAAGAAATTAAATGATTTTTCTATTGACTTATTTGTTAGTTTCAATACAGTCTCTTCTACACACTTATCATAATTTCCAGCAACAATATAAGTCTTTGCAGATCTCATAGATGTATCATCAAGATTAAGACTATAATTCTTAAGAAGTTCATGATACCCATATTTAGTACATTTTTTAGCAATATACCCATTTAAATACAAAACATAAAGATATGTTCTGTCATCATTATATGTGTGTATAACTGTATCATTGACATATTTCTCCCAATTGTTTAACATCTTCTTTTGAAATAATGTCATTATACTTATAATTCTTGATGCTCCAACACCACTTAAATTACCATTACTTGATATAGGGAATTTCTTTCCATTTGATTCAAAATCTTTTATTCTACTCTCAATCAAATCAACAGGAAATAAAGTATCATCATCACCATCTATGATAATATCATTGTCATTAAGATATGCCAAAATTGGAAAGATTTTTTTCATTGATTTTGTATTCTCACCATCAACCCAATTTATAATGAGTCTCTCATCAGAATCAAAATAGTTAACCAAATCTTTAGGTAGTTCAGTTCCTTTAAATTCAGTCTTACTTAAATTAAGATATACCCTATCAGGCTGAACAGTATTTTTCATAATACTTTCAACAACTTTTTTTACATACTGAATTCTCTTTGTCCAAGATGTTAAAGATACTACTATCATTTTATTCTATCATTTTAAATTTTTCTGCATCAAGAAGCCAAGTTTCATATAATGATTTTGATTTGCCATAACTGTTGTTAATCAAATATGTTTCCTTTCCTAACAACCAGGCAAGAATAGCACCATGCATTCTATTGGAATAAACTTTCTGATATTGATCTACCCATTTGATTGTATCACATATAAGTCTATCCTTTACATTTAATTCCCAATCAACACATCTTAAATCCTCACTGGCATAATATGGTCTCTTTATCATTTGTTCCCAGTCACTCTTCAAATCATAAGCAAATGTTTTAGACTCAATCCTCTCCCTATCATTTCTATTAATGAAAAGTGTTTTTTACCACCTGTATGTTGAATATTATATTTATCCATATAGTTGTTTATATCCCAAGATAACACAACATCAGGTACTAAAACATTTGTTGCATATATACCAAACAATTTTCTTGAATTTTTTATACTTTGATATTCTCTTGAAAATATAACCGGTTTATATTTTCTTTTTCGTATGAGTTCTATGAATTTAGAAAATTCGGGACTGTTTTGTTTAAGTTTATAAACACTGTTAGGTAAAAATACAACTTTATTGTTTGGAAAAGTTTCCAGAACTTTATTGATATATTCCAAAGAACCTCCCCACACATCACTCAAATATCCACCACCAGTGAAAACAATGATGTCATTACTTGTAATTTTGATGTGATGCATATATGTTCCAAAAAAGAATGTTGCAATATGCTTATGTGGTAACTTATCAAGAAGTTCCTTTTCTGCCTCCCATATAAGAGTATCACCAATATTCATATGTTTAGGAACACCAAGTAAAACATAATTATTTGTAATATACTTATTTATATAATAAAAACAAATATACTCACATGCCAATCTTATGTTTTCTGGTTTGTGTAAATCCAACAATTTATTTGTAGTTTCATTTGTTGAACATATGTCAGTAACACCAACAAATAAAACCCCAGACCTTTCATCCTTATATAATTCTTTATATGATGTCGAATCTATACCTCCATGTATAGATGTTGGTTCCTTACTGAATAAAACACAATTCAATTGTTGATGAAGGTTTTTTGTATCCCTTGTAGGATGTGTAATATGACATATATGATTATCAATATTTACAAATTTATCTTTATCACATCTACAAGCAAATTCATTATCTTCATATCCATATCCCATAAGAAGACTGGAGAAACCATTAAGTTCTTTGAATACATCTCTTGAGACAAAGGTTATACCTCCCCTTGGTCCAAATGTATGATCATTTGTTATAATGTTTGGTTTTCCAATTTTTGTTACTGTATATGAATCATCTGTTATTGTAACCTGTTCAATAACATTAAATGGTTGTAAAACCTGGCACCCTTTTTTCTTATATATACTAATCAAGTCAACATAATTTTTAAAGAATATGTCATTATCTATAAAACACAGATATTCAGTATTGACATAGTTATAAGATACATTAAAAATGGGCCCTCTCTTAAATGGTTCATTATCTTCCTGGATGACAACAAGATACTTTTCATCCGGATAAAACTTCTTCAACTGATTTATAATAAAATCAATATGCTTTCCACCTCTATTTGGAATTATAAAAGTTATTCTGCTCATAATTTATTTATGAATAAATATAAAAAAGTGGGTTAGAACCACTTCTAACCCACTTTTACTTCCCAAATATGTTTATTTTGTCAAGATAAGAGTATGATCATTGACATCAAAATCAACTGTATTACTGATAACTCTCCATCCCAAATCTTCTGCTGTTGTTGCTTCTGTAACAGATGAATTGTCCTCAAGAATACTTTTGAAAACATTTACATCTTTAAGTTGCCAAATGTAATCACCAACAGTAACCATCAAACCTACTTTCACACCGGCAATCCTATTATTTTTTACCCAATTAGAACGAGTTACTAATGCATTCACATTGGCAAACATTTTATTGGGCTCAAACTCAAGGTCAACCAATCTCTGAATTAACTCATTATGGTAGGTTTTAAGACCTGCATAATCCAAGTATTGTTTTGTGTTGCTCATCCTATATATAATTTATTATTTTCTATTCAAACAAACTACTAATCTGTTCATCTGTGATTGGTGGAAAATCTGTTGATTCAGAAATCATATTTACAAGATCATATTTGTCTCCTTCTGTCAAAACCCTTACCGATGTTCCATCTGCATATGCATAAACAGTTGGTAAAACATTTGATGTATAAATGTCAATATCACTATAAGTACTTCCATTTACACCAAAAATATATGAACCTCCATCATTACTCCTGGTTTCTGTCATACCATTGAAATCAACAGTCTTGTCACCAAATGAAATAGGTGTTTCCTTTGGAAGAACCAATGGACTCTCTGTCATCTTATGTTCTACTCCTTCAGAATCAATCCAGGTCACATCTTTCATTCCAAAACCAAGTGAATCATCAACAATACTGAGTTCAATCCAATTTGTATTATCTGCTGAATTAAGCTGAATATATGATTCACCACCTTTGGTCAACTTAATATATTCTACACCAAGGATACTCCCACCATTCTTGTCAGAACTACTAAGACCCCTACTGGTATAATAAGTATTAGGTTCAAAACCATTATCAACATAAGTCTCCTCTATAAGAGCATCTGGATCATTTGCAGAAATGGAAAAACCTGTACCTGATTCAGGAATTGTACCATCTGTTGTGATGACACTTGAGATATCTCCAGAACCAGAAGTACTACTTCCAGTAAAGATTTTCTTCCACCCCTGACCTGTGTAAATATACAAACCAGACTCATCCTCTGATGTGTTAGGGTCATCTTTTACATAAGCCAACTGACCTGTAAATGGGTTTGCAATACCAACAAGACCATCAGCAGAATTAAGAACTTTTGCACCAAGTTGTTCCTGATAGTATGAAAGATAATCTTCTGGATTAAAATCAACATTACCAATCTTTTTCCATACAATAGCATCATGCCACTTTGAACTTGTAACTGTTACTTTAGGTTTGACTGAAAGGACATACATATCATTTGTGTCTAATGTCACAACAACCATACCTACATACAGTTCAGCATATTTGAATGTAGATTTTGTATAAAGATCCTGGGTAGTATCAACAACCGCTCTTGAGTCAAATGGAGCAGACATACCCATTGAATAGGAATGGATTATACTATCTTGATCATACCTTGAGTCATAATATGTTTTTGCCATAACTATTAATTACTTTTTTATTATCAATTTATATCTTGTTTGAGTACCAATTACATTATTATAATAGTCACCATTTACATCTCTAATGTAACTATTATATTTTTTGCCACCATATTGTTTGGTTGTACCTCTTGGATTAGATATAAGTTCTGTAGTAGTATTAGAATATCCACTTGGATTCAAAACATCCCTTGAATAAACAGTTACATTATAACCATCTGGAATATCTATACCGAATACCTGAGAATATGAATCTATTGTATCATCACCTTCTCCATCAAGACCATATTTTTCAACATCTGTTGAAATCTCAATAATCATTCCTTCATCAGTATTTACAGCATCTGTAATTTCAAAACAATTCATCTGATATATTGGTGTCAATGTTGGAGTTGTTCCTGTAAATTCTACACCATTTGCATAGAAGTAGTCTTTACTACTTTCAACTGGACCTAACTCATCCTTTTTTTTTTCAATTAATGCATTCACATAATCCATTACATCCTGGACTGTTGCAAAGCCATTTGATGTTGCTGTTGGGGAATCCACAGTTGATGATTCTGGGAATGAACCTGTTGACAAATCACTTGGAATAGAATCAATCTTTGCCTTATCCTCTGCTGAGAGACCCTCACCCTTGAGTGATTCAAGCCATTCTTCTTTTGTTCCTAAAAATCCATTTTCCTGAGCAATTTCAAATGCTGACTTACCATCAACACCATTCTGACCATCAGTACCATCTTTACCATTCTGACCATCTTTACCATCAGCACCCTTGAGTGCTGCCAACTGTTCTGGTGTGAAGTCATCATATGTAAATGCATCACCCTTATCACCCTTTGGACCAGGAGTGAGTTCAATGGATGCAATAGCATTATCAACATAAGTAATATCAGCTTTGTTCGCAACCTGTGCTGCTGCATTCTGTGCAGACTGTGATGCAGAATTTGCACTACTTACTGCACTGTCAACATCTGTCTTAAGATTATTGACAGTTGATACTGCTGTATTAACCTTACCCTCAAGAGTATCCACTTTCTGTTGAACAACATCAGGATCCAATTTTGCAATGTCAGCTTTGATTTTAGCAATTTCTGCATTAATACTATCACTGTCACCAGTAAAATTTAATTTAGTCCTTTTGCCATCCCAATCATAATAAAACTCATTAGTATCAGTTGTATGCCAGAATTTACCATCAGAAACAGGACTTTTCTTCAATTCACTTGCTAAGCATGAAAATACTAAAAGATTACTTGAAACAATAGTCGTTTTTTTAATCTTTGATCTGTTTTCAAAGTTGTAATTGTAATTTTTTTCCATATCTTATTTTGATATTATTTCTTATAATTATTTATGAAAATAGAAAGAGAGTCATTTCCATATGACTCTCTTCATTTTATTTCAAAAGTATTTTTTTTCCAACTTTACCTCTTCTTGTAACTGTTTTATTGTCAACCTTCAAATCTCTAATTCTTGTTGCGATATTATTCACATTGCTTACAAGTGTTTGTGTTGATGAAGTCTTTGTTTTATTTATATTTGTGTCAAGAGTACTACCATAAGTAGAATAAACAATTATATCATACTGTTTTGGTTTCAATGCATTTCTATCTGTCCAAATGTCTATACCTATGATATTTGCATATTTAGTATTTTTTACAATTGCTTTTGTTTCATCACCTTTTATTAACTCCTGTCCAAAAATATATCCTCTTGCATCTGTCATTCTAAATTGATAAATGATTGGAACACGCAATGATTCATTACCCTTAATAGATTTTGTTGAATCCAATGTATCACCATCAACTTGAATTTCACTGTGATTAACCGGACTTAAAAATAAATATGAATTACATGAATCTTTACCAATTGCCAACTTGTCTCTATCTTCATATCCTATTTTATGGGTAGTTATATAAGTTGTTCCATTCTCATCTGTATTATCAAATTCTAACAAGTCACTTTCATAAATTTTTCCTAAATCTGCAAATCCATATGCTGATTGTATTTTTGGAATTATTGTAAATAGAGATGAATTTTCATTAGAAAGCTTTGACAACCTTGTACTTACCTTTTTCAATGAGTTTGCAATAGTGTCTGCTGTTGTGTTTGTCAGGTTATTAATTCTTACCAATGCCCTATTATTTTTCAAATTTTTAACAGAGGCACTGTCTGGTTTTTTCCATGTCTTTGGAAGTCTGTAAATAATTTTTTCAATTCCCTTACCAACTTTATTAATAGAACTTCCTGTAAGTTGATTATATATTTCCTTTTGTTTTTCAGTAATATCACCTGTGTCATCTGATATAACATCATATGTAATTTCACTGTCTTCAAATGATGCACTTTCATTAAAAACAGGTTTATCTAATACAGATGATTTATTTGCATACATATCAAAGGTGTCTCCAATATTTCTAAACCTTGAATAAACGAATTGTCCCCTACACTGTGCAGATTGATACATACTTGGAGAACCAATCTGAAAATCAATTACTTCAGGATTGGTTAAATTAATTGGTACCAAATCATATCTACCCTGTTCCTTATAATAGGCATTACTTGTAGTGGATGGATTTATAACATTATCATAATCACCATATGCATTTCCATTTTCAACATTTTCCTGCTTATCTACTGTGCTTGGACACATTGAGAACCTGTTACCTCCCAATTTACTAAACAAGAATAAACCAGACTGTGTATCTGATGAAATATCCAAATAGAATGTCTTTGTGACAATTTCACCTTGAGGTTCATCAACACCCTGTGATTTTAATGTAGATAAATAATCACCTGCATTAATATATGTAGTCTCACCTTCTGACAATGTATATACCTTCTGTTCATCAGCATTATCAAATAAAGTAACTATAACATCTCCAACAGTACTATTAATCTGCTCTATAATCATTGTTATCTGATTCTGTAAATCCTGGAGTTTATCATACAATGTAATAGGTGTCTGTTCAGGTGACAAGAAACCAGATGTTATACTTTCAGCAGTATGTGCAAAATACTTATCATTTGTATAGAAACTTGATGACATATGTGCAGTAGTACCACTAAACATCTTAGTTACATTTGCAACAGCAGCATCAACACGGTTTTGTGAAATGAGTTCTGACAAATCATCTGCTTCAAGTTCTGCAAAATCAGAGAATGCAACAACAATAGAATCAGACCAATCAGACTCCAATGGATTTGATGGCCAACCAGCTTCACTGACAGATTTAACTTGTATTTCAACCCGCTCACCAGGACTAATAGGTATATCTAACTGGTTGATATTTACCACATCCGGATTTGATGTATCAATATTTTCCCATTCCCAACCAGATGATGTTTTTACTCTCCCTCTTAACTTGGTTTCAATCTCATTCCAATTTGAAAATCTACCTGTAATTGATGTATTACCTGAAGTATATGTAAACTCTTCCTCCTTGTTTGCATTACCATACTCACTCAAATATCTGTATCTGATTTTGAATTTGATAATCTTTTGTTCTCCAGATGATGAACTTATCTTTGAATCTGGAATATCCCAGAAACCACGAATACGATATTTTGGTGTTGCAACACTACCAGACTCATATCTTGCTTTAATATTATTTACAATACTGTTATAATTTGAAGATAAAATTGATTGATTATCAATAAGTGTTTTTAATTTTGATTGCTCCTTCAACTTATCATTTGTTGATACATATTGTGTTGTCTGTATCAATTCTTTTTGTTTTGCAATCTCATTTGCAATATTATCCAATTCACTCTGAACCTTTATCTTATCAGAAACAAGACTCCTGAATGTCTCATCATCTGCCGCTTCTGTAAGTTGTGTATTAATCTGAACAATCTTAAAATCTCCCTCACCACTTGCATAATTCAAAACAGGTTTATTAGGTATGATACCTTCCCTGATTGATGGATAATAATCTGTTGCATATGATAACAAGACCTGTCCAAAGTCAATTACATTTCTCTGATAAAACTTCTGTAATGTCTGTGTTGCACCACTATCATCAACATAAGTCAATTCATTTGAATAAAATGCAACACCAGGTGACCATTTTGTTGAAGGGATGTTTGAATCAGGATCAATTGATTTGACAAAAATTACCTCCCTTTCATCAAATCCAACAGGTATATCTGCTGAAACCAATGTGTCCTGGGATGCACTTATCTTCAATGTATCTGCTCCAATTCTTACACCTTCACCACCCTCTACACATTTCAAACCAATCTTGTTTTCAGCAGAATCAACAAAGATAACTTCAAACCTTGTTGTTGTAGGATTTGAATTAACCTCAACAAAATCACCAACAGAAAGAATCCTTGTATTCTCAAATCCACTTCTTGTATCAGTGAATTCAAGACTGTCAAGAATATATCTTTTTACATTATTACCATTCAAGTCTTTTTCCATATCTATTCTGATAACTGAAAAAGTTCCAAAATATCTCCTTGAACGAGGTGGTAAATCCTTTATTTCATCATCAAGTGTATATTTGATTCTATTATTTAACAAGAATGTAAGGAATCCTTTATAATCAATATCATTCCTTCCCTTAAGTTCTTTATTAAATGCATCTATTTTTGCCTGCGTATCACATTTCAATATATATCTCTGAATCATTACCCTTTCAGTTTCAGGACTAATTTGATTCGACATATCCCAGGTGATATACAATGCTGGATTCAACATATCTTCAAAGAACCAATTGGATTTGAAATTAAAATTGGTTATATTATCAACATGTGTAATTGTCGGTGCCTCACTTGGAACCTTACTTGCAATGATTTTTCTATATGTTCCATCAGACAATCTGATTCTACTACCAGCACCATCTGTGATGTTGGTCATTGTATTGATACTTGCAGAAAGTCTGTCAATCTCTGACTTCAAATATCCAAATGAAGGAATAACATATTCTACTGTTTTAGTTGGATCATTAGGGTCAGTGAGTATTAATCTTACACTGTCCTCTGATGAAGAAACTGCATTGCTGATTTTATCAATGGTCTCAAGACTATTACCTGTCATCACCATTGCCTGCTCCAAATAAGTACTTAAAGAATTCTTAATCTTTGTCATAAATGCCTATTTTTATTAAACACTATTATATATGTATTTATGTATATCATAAATATTTTAATACAACATAAGTTCTAAAGATATGGTAGTTTATAAAAGAGGAAGTATCGGTGAACAAGTGAAGCAAATACAGAAAGCACTTGGTATCAAAGCCGATGGCATCTTTGGAAAAGGAACAGAAGATGCTGTTAAAAAATTTCAGCAAGAGAATGGTTTGACTGTTGATGGAAGAGTAGGACCAAAAACTCTTGAAAAACTTATGTCCAATATGGATACAGATTTAAGTCCTATTGTAAAACCTGGAGCAATTCTTGATATTGAAAATTACTATCTCCCAAAGAATGAATATATTTCTGGTAAATTCAAAAATGACTATATCATATTACATCACACTGCCGGTTGGGATAATCCAAAACAGGTGATTGACAGCTGGGTCAAGGATACACTTGGAAAGGTTGCAACAGAGTTTGTGATTGGTGGTCAAAGATGTACTGATGGGAGAAATATATATGATGGTAAGATTATCAGATCATATCCAGAAGGAAACCAGGGTTATCATATTGGCACATCAGGATCTACATATATGAACACTCATTCTGTGGGTATTGAATTATGTAATATGGGTTGGGTGAAAAATGGAAAGACTTACACAGGTTCAATTGTAAGACCTGACCAGATTGTCTCCCTCAAAGAACCATTTAGAGGATACATTAACTGGCATAAGTATTCAGACAAACAAATACAATCATTGAGAGAATTACTTCTTTATATTGCAAAAAGAGATAATATTGATTTACATAAAGGTATATATCAGTGGATAAAACAGGAAGGTGCAACAAAAGCATTTGATTTTCATCAGGATGCATATAATGGTAAGGTAAAAAGTTTGCTATGCCATAGTAATATCAGGAAAGATAAGTTTGATATGAGTCCTCAACCTGAACTCATTGATATGATTTTAACTCTTTAATTTGTTATATTTAACTATATGGCATCAAACAATAAGAAAAAGAAACTGAAAAATTCATACTGTGCACCAGGTGAATTGAAAAATAAATCTAAAGGTCCAAAAAGGATTGCATTCTACACATCTTCAATGAGGAGAATGTTTAAAAAAATTAAACCACAAGAATGGCAGGATTGATACCTGTCATTCTTTGTTATATTTAGTTTATATGGGAGATAAGATTAATAAAGAGTTTGAGAATTTCCAAAAGGATTTGGAAATCAGAAAGAAGAAACTGAAACTTCTTGTTGAATTTGAACCGGATAAGAATCTTGATGATGTGCTGAAAGAATTAAATGATAAGAAGATTACTTTATGAAGCAATTGGATAATACAAAAATAATTGACCAAAACACAAAGTTGGAAGATGAACTTGCCAATGAGCGTAATGAGTGGAAAGGCAAGGTCATTGAACTTATCAATATGATGAAAGACAATAAAAAACTTTCAGAGGCACAAATATTCCAATTGTCATATAGACAGCAGGTGCAGGAAAAACTTGCAACATACAGAATACTTCTTGAAAAAAGACAAGGTATTCTTGAAACACAAATGACATCAAGGTTCAGGGAATACTGTCTTAATTATGATATAAAATTGAGTAGTTCTGAAAAAAATTCATTTGTAAGTGCGGATTGCAATGCGCTCAAACAACAAGTCAATATGATAAAAACTCAGATTATGTATTTTGAAGAATGTGTAAAAACTCTTGACAATTTTGGATTTGCGGTGCGAAATAAACTAGAGATACTGTCACAACAATTAATATGAAAAGAGAGGGTCATCAGACTCTCTCTTTTGTTGATTCTTGATTTCCTTTTAAAATATTTGAATCAAATAATTCTGATGTTATAATCATATCTCTTCCCATATTTGGTGCATTACTTGACATCAATGTTATCAATGATTCAAACTCCTGCTTCCTTGCATCATCTTGTTTGAGAACAGATTTATCTTTTTTATTTGCAGATGATAGTCTCATAACATTATTTGATGTGCTTGATATATTTTTTTCTTTTGCCATATTTTTATTTTTGTCTCATATATGAACCAAGTATTGTTCCAACCTGTTTATTCTTTCTATTCTTTGTGCTGTCACCTATAGATTCTATAATTATTGGTGTGGTTGATGTTCCTTTTGCTTCCTCATATGTATTAAAAGGAACACTATAATCATTGACAGGTGTAGTATCATCAATAGGTGTAACTGGCACCTTAAGATATTCAGCAGCAATCTTCAATGATTGAAGATAATGATTACCAGCAGAACTTGGATATTTATTTTTTGATGTTGTATATGCCCTCAATACCGGGTCATTACTAAGTTCTGGATAGAATCCTATACCAGCTTTCTGTTGATATATCTTTGCAACTATAACCTCAAGTCTTGCTTCATTTTGCAGACTGTTTATAAGTTCTGAATAATATTTTGTTAAGAACAACATCTGATTATCAAGTGTCAAACCTGATATATGTCTGCCATCTTGAACACCAAATAAATTTCCACCTCTTTCAGTGGGTGTTCCTCTCTTATATTCTTCCCAGTCTGTAGGAAGTTTTTGAGTAGATCTACTGTCAGCATTATACTCTTTAATCAATGGTAATTTATATTTCCAATATGTCCATTGCACAAGACCTTCACCACAATTCCATCCATATGTGCCATCTGCTCCCCTACCTCTATATTCTTTTTCATTTAATATAGTATGATTGGATCCAGATTCTGGTATGATACAACCTATCAACCCAGCAACCATATCCTGGGAAATAAATTTTCCAAGAGATGATGCAACATCCTTATACCCTGGATATTGAGACAATGATTTCTTTATTTCATTCATCTCATCCATCATATATTGGGGAAGTGCTTGTATTGTTGCTGACATTAAATCATAAATAATTATATAGTATTTATGTTCTAAAATCTATTTTTATGAATGAAAAGCACGATGTCGTCATACCTCTTGGTGTGAAAAGTTTTGACAACAATAATTTTGAAATAAAAGTTGCAGTTGCAAGTATAAAGAAATATTTCAAATGTCTAAATAGAATTATCATTGTCACCCAGATTGATCCAATAAAGGAACTTGGTGATGATATTATATGGATTTATCAAGATGATATCTACAAACATGACAAAGATGCAAACATCATTGAGAAAGTAAGAGCTGCCATTGAGAAAATACCTGATTTGACTGATGATTTCATTATGTGGAGTGATGACCAGTTTATAACCAAAGATACAGAATGGAAAGATACCATACCAAGATATATGAAGATTTATAATGAATCAACCCTCCCCTGGTTTCTTAATATGGCAAGAGCAAGAATTTGGTATAAGAGACTTCTTAAATGTTTTGAAAGATTTCCAAGAAAAGGAATTGGTTGTAGATTCTTCAATCCTCATATCCCAAGTCCATTCAATAAAAAGAAGTTCATTGAGATGTGTAATAAATTCCCATATAAAACAGAATGTGGTATAACTATATATACTCTCTATTATAACTTCATTGGAGAAAGGGGAGTTATGAACTTTGATGAATATCACTGCACATCAGGAGAGACATACTGGAATGATTGTAGATGGGTTGGTTTCTACAATTCAAGTATGAGAAACCCAGAGTTTGTAGAAAAATTGAAAAAGATGTTTGATATAAAATGAAAAGAGTGAGGACTTAATTCTCACTCTTTTCATTCTGTTCTTTTCCTATAGTTGAATAGTCATGACTTCTCAAATCTTTCAACTTGTCAATACTATTTTTAAGTAGTTCATATGTTACTGATGAAATTGCAACTTTATGTGTAGCATCAGTAGCGGCATCCCTTATATGTTTTGCAATCAGATCAACATTCTTTATAAATGTATTATCATTCAATAACTTCTTGCCAATAACCTCTAATGCAATCTTTGAAATTACTGTCTTTGACTTTTTACCATCCTTGATAAATGCTTTCTTTACATCTTCCAACTGTGAATCTTCAAGTTTATTAAAATCAATCATACATTTTGATTTCTTTAATTTTTTACTTTCCACCAAATATTGATCAAAATCTAATATATATGATTCATTTGTCTTTCCAACAAGACAATTACCAACATAATCAATTAACATGTCAACATACTCAGTGTACTTATCTACATTCAAAGCAGTTTGTAATGTATCATCACACTTCTTCAAAACCTCTGGGTGACTATTCAACCATCTATCAAAAGTCTGCTTCTTATCATCATCCAATTTATTAAATTCATCATATGTCCAATTATCAGCATCAATGTCTTTCTCATCATATTTTTTTGTTTCATCATTCATTTTTCCAAGTTTTGTACCACTAAGTGATGAGAATATTTTTACACCTTCATCTTCTGCCTTTTCTGCTGCCTCTTTCAATTTAGCTGCTTCAATATCTTTTGCCTTTTTTTGTGCAGCTTCCACCTCCTCTGTAGTGGCAGCCTGTATAAGATCTATGAGTTTCTTCTGGTTAGGAAGACTAAATACTGCTGTCATCTTTGCAAACTTATTGTAAATTGAAGTAGATACTTTATATGCATGTTCTTCCGCAGCAGCAAGGATGAGTTCACTGAACACCTGCAAATCTGCTTCCTGACCTGCCAATTTACTCATAGATGTTTTAATTGAATCCAAATGCTTCTGAACATCATCCTGTGAATATTGTCTCAATGCTTCCAAGGATTTTGTATATGTGTTATTGTATGGATCAAGATTATTATAAGTATCTGAAGATTGCTTTAGTTTTTTATTCTTATCATTTTCTATCTTCACTCTCTTATATGCAATATCAATGTTCTTCCTATAATCTGCTGCTTTAGATTTACTTTTAATCATACCCGTTTTTTCTCCACACAACTCTTTTAAAATAGCATCAATAGTATCATCTAGTTTTTGACTTGCAGCAATATCCTGTACATAATCCATACTCTGGAATCCCTTTGTGATAATAAGATTCTCAAACTGGTCAAAGTTCAACTGAAGCATCACCAATGCTTTCCTGATAGTGTTCTTGATGATATTAAAGAAATAGTTATATCCTTTATGAATCATAACTGCTGCCCTAAAAGGAGTAAAGAGAATACCAAAATATGCAACAGAAGCAATACCAATATTTGCTGTAAATCCAGTATAGTCTATTTCACCTTCATCAATAAGTTGATTCAAATCCCAGGTGTTCTTTCTTGATTCTTCAAGAATCTTCACAATTGCATCCAGTGCCTTTTTCTTTTCACCTTTTGATTTATCACTTTTATCACTGTCAATACTTTTCTTGATGACATCAAAGTTTTCATTCAATGTTTCAAGACCATTTTGAATTCCCTCCATAATGGTCTTACTCATCTCTATTTCTTCTGCAAGTTCAGACTTAACCTTTCTTGCAGCTATTTTGTTGAAAAATCCCCTCAACATTTTTTTCTCATTGAGTTCATTGTCATAAACAACTCTTTCAAGTTCCTGACCAGTGTATTCATTAAAACTTTTTATATTGTTCATAAGTATATACTATTATAAGGTATTTATGAAAAAATGGCCGATGTGATTTACATCAGCCATTTCCCAATAGGACATTTTTCTGTGGACATTTTACATTTTTTTACAAGATAACAACCACACTTATCACAAGTCCATTTCTCTTTATTCATATAAAGACATCCCCTGCAACTATTAAGTCTGGTAACATAATCATCAAATGTAACCCTCTTACCAAACAAAAGATACCTCCACATTGCCTTTATGAATCTCAATATTCTTTTCATTAAACCAATCTTGTGAAACCCTCAAAGTTTGATATGCAAATTGTAAATGCTGGTTCTCTTCCTTGACCAAGAACATCGAACTGATATATAGGTTCAGAATCATCATCACTGTCTAAATCAGAATCATCAGTAACAGTCCTGATACTTCCTTCACATACATATTCCATCTCAAATCTCTTCTTTGGATGAACACCATTAATAATTGTATTGGGGTCTTCAAACTCATATATGAATGAGTTTCCCTCAATCCTAAACCCCTGGGTTGTAAATTCTTTCTTTAATTCTTCAAGTCTCATACTGTAAATATAACAAATTACTTTCTCATTTTACTGATAAATTCATTCTGAACATCCCTTATATGTCCATTCACATAATAGTCTTCATCACAATATTTACCAATCACCTTATATACACCACTGAATGGAAGAGAATAAATCCTTCTGGTATTCTCTATCTTATACCTCTTAATTGCATTCTTTATAGGTATCATTGTCATTGATTTACACAAATTCTCATAATTGAAACTTCTCATCCAACTTTGCTTGTCAGCATCACTCACATATGGATATTTGTTTATATTGTCAAGTATCTCCCTTCTGAAGATATTGAAATACATCTCAATGAACCTTTTCCTTATTTTCACTGGCATCACACACAAATCAACACAAAGGAAAGAATCCGGGTCTTTCTTACTTATACCCATACTTATTATTACAGGTCTTGAATTATACACATCCTTTGTCTTTGCTGAATATTCAAGTACATAAAACCTTCCAGGATATAAAACAATATTGTTACTTTCAAGGAAATCTGTCTTTGGATTCACTTCCCCACCATTCTTTTCAAAGTAATCAACCCACTCCAGAATGTTGTATTTTTCCATCTGATTTTTGTTATTTTTTAAATCAAGTTATATGATTATTTATGGGAAAGACACTGAAAGAAATAGTGGAGAATAGTAATGATCTTTATATGATAAATATCATCAAGCCTTATGGCAATGAAAAGTATAACAGGTCTTTATGGAAATATGAAATGGTAGATCCAAGATGGGTAGATGACTCATTCAAAGACTATAAATTCAAACCGGTATTTTTAAGAAGGGGTGACAGTTTTTTTCTTGCATATAAGAGTGATGATTCCAATGCTTATTTTGTAGATGTAAGAAAAACAATTCATAGGAAAAGCATAGGGACATATGTTAATAATCTGATTGAATATTCTGTAAAAAGTAATGATGTTTCCATGACAAAGGATGAACCCTCATTCAGAGTGTCATCTAATGAAATGAAGAAAAAAGGAATTGACAATTTTCTTGATTTCTGCTATACTTACAGGGATTATTCTGCTGTTGGTACAGGATATACAAGGAATGTAAGAAATCTTGTGGTGATGGATATTGATGTTGACTGTACAAAACCAGACAATAGGGATGAAATTCACAAACTACTTTTGTTGTTTGCTAAATATGATTCACTTCCGGATTTTTATATATTCAATCATAAGTCTAAACATATTCAACTTCAATGGTTGATTCAAAGTTTCAACTATAAAAACATAAGTGAAGAAACTAAAAACATTGTGATAACTGAACTGAAGAATGACCCTAACAAAAACAAAGAAGTTGATTTCAGAAAAACAGATTTCACAGAGATTTCACAACTTGGCATACAATACAGAAAATATACTCTTGCACTTTGTGACATTGTAAAGACCAGGAAAAAATTTGGTGACAAGAATTATACATTCTGGAAAGCAAAGAATCCTATGGCTGCATTGATGGGTTCATATGACCTGGAATTACTTATGCCTTATTATGAAAATGAAGAAATACAATACAGAACACAGGAAGAGATGAACCGCTTTTTCTCATCCAAGGAATCAAGAAAACATTATTTTGACAATGCACCTGATATATATGAATGGTATAATAAACTATCAGGACTCCTGGATCCACTTGTTGAGAAAATCACAGAAAAGAAAGCAATGAAAAATGAAGATGCAAAGGATGTATCTGATATTAAACAAGATGAAAGAATCAGACCAAAGATGAAAGCAGATGATTCATTTGGTACATCACGAAACACATTCGTAGTTAAATATACAAGGTTTATTACACTGGAACTGTCAAAGAAATATGGATACAGACACAAGGAGGATTTTGATAAACTACCACATGAATTGTTTGGTGCATTGAAAAATGAAGCATTAAGTATTGTCCATAACAAATTCAAAGAAGAGAATGAAAAGTATAATGGAATTTGGCCAGAAACAACTAATTTGTCTTCATTCACAAATACTGAATTCAAAAGAGCATTTGATTCTGCATTCACATATGCAGTGCATAATATAAATAATTTCTCATATACTAATGAAGACCGTGAAAAATCAATTCACTCAAGGCATAATTCAAAATCATTGAAACTTATTGCAGTTGATAAAATAAGACAAAAGAATACCAAAATCACAAGAAAGGAATTATTAAAAGAGGTAAATACATATCTTCAGACTTTATATGTCAAAAAGATTTCAATGGGAAGTTTGAAAAGATATATTGCAGAATCAAATGGATTAACAGATGAAGAAAGAACAATTTTATATAATAATCTAAATGAGAGAAAAAAGTACATAGATTCAAAAAAATCATAAAAGGAGATGCATTACAACATCTCCTTTATTCTTTTTATATCATCTCCTCTTAAAATAATGACATTATTTTTAATAATACATTGGTACTTCGACTCAATTAATTCATCTTGACCTCTATTATATGGGTTTATCATTTTATCACCTTCAAAGAATTGATCACCTTTCACCTCATATAACTGACCATCAATAATAAAATCTGGTTGATAGTAGTGTTTTTTATTATCGTATTCATACTCTAATTTTACATTTGGCTGATATTCAAAGTTCTTATTATATTTTTTACAATATTGATAAACTATAACCTCCCAAGAAGAATCAAATGTTAAACCATCATATTCCACTCTCTTTTTGTGAAACTTTAAAAACTCCGATGTTTGTGCATAACTCTCAGTACCATATCTTATTAAATTTGTATTTTTACATTTAATACTATATTCAGGTGTTTTAGAATAATGTTCAACTCCATAATTATTCAGCATTGTATTTCTATACTTGTCACCAAATTCATTTGTTTTTGAATAATTATCAACCCCATATTTTTTCATACAAGTGTTCTTCATTTTATTTAAACACTCTTGTGTTTTTGAATAATAGTCTACACCATATCTTTCTAAATTTGTCTGTCTTATCTTATTTTTTACATATTCAGATTGTGCAGCATAAGTTGTTCCATATTTTTCAAGATTAATCTGTTCTGTTTTCTTTTTTATTTCTTCACTTTGTGCAGCACGTTCAACACCATATTTTTCAAGATTTGTACTCTTGATTTTGTTTTGTATTGCTTCATCATATTGTGTACAAGATAAAGAACAGTGATGATTATATCCTTCTTTAAATGATCTAAAATTACATTTATTTAAGCATCCATCTGTTTCACAACAGCCTAAACTCAAATCAAAATCATCTTGAAGGAAATGCCATAACTTTTGGCCAAATGGCATATCCACATCAAATTTTATAAAATCACTATATAATTCAGGAAAAAAATCTTTAAATTTATGATGAGTTGGTGTGTTTGTTAAAATTACTCTTAACTTACCAGTATTAAGACTTTTAAGAAAATCAAACACATTCTTTTTAGATGTAGTAGAATATGTTACAGGAAACCCATAGTCCTGAAGAGACTTATGTCTTTTATTCATAAATATTATGTAAATTGTTTAATTTATATGTAGGGGGTGTCAATCTGGAAAATTCCACCTCCTACATTATTTATGAATATTGTTTTTGTTATATTTATAATATATTATTGTATTTTATGAAGTTACATGTAGATGACACACAGAAATATTTGGTAATTGATGAATGCTCTCAAAATGAGTATGATCAATTATGCATTTCATACAATAAAGAAGTAAAGAATGGTAGATTTTCCCCAAAGTATAAAAATGGTACTTGGGATGGTAAAATCAATTTTATGAAAGGGAAATATCTCCCAGCAACAACATATCAATATCTTTTTGATATATGTGAAAAATATGGTTTCCAATGTGAGATATCAAATCTTGATATATTGTTTGATAATGATATTGATTTTGATGAATTCAAAGATTGGTGTGATGATTTCTTTAAAAATGATGAAAAAAAACCAAGATACTATCAAATCACATCAGCATATCAAGCATTAAAATATAAAAGATGTTGTTTGCAAATGTGTACGGGTTCGGGAAAAACACTTGTTTCATATATTATATTTGCTTGGCTTCTTACGCATCAGAATGTGAAAAAAATTATGATGGTTGTTCCAGGACTAGATTTAGTTGTACAATCATTTTCTGATTTTTTAGAATACAATAATGGTAAATTAGATATTAAAATACAACAAATATTTTCTGGTTGTAGGGCAACACCCAATGCAAATATTTATATTGGTACATATCAATCTTTAAGAAAGGAATGTGATGCATTTTTTGACCAATTTGATGTTGAATTAACTGATGAAGTCCATACAGCAACAAATGCATCTCAAATATCAATTATGGATAAAGTTAAATGTCCATATAGAATTGGTCTGTCAGGTACAATTCCATCCACAACTTATGCTGGAGGCTTAACAATTATCAGTAATTTTGGACCAATTGTTGCTGACATTAAAGCAAAACAACTCCAAGAAGAAGGATATATCTCTGATTGTAAGATAACACAAGTTAGACTCAATTACACATCAGACAACCAAAAAGAGGCATTTAAAAATGCAAAGAAGAATCTGGTCAAGATGGGTAAGGGTAAAGATATGTTCCAACTTGAAAACAAATTTGTCAATGAGAGTGACAAGAGATTCTTCATCATAGCGAAATTAATCGCATCAACAAAACAGAATACAATGGTTCTGTTCAATGGAAAAGACTATGGTAAGAAACTATTCCAATGGTTGAAAGAAAACACAACCAAGATGATATACTATATTGATGGAGACATTGATAAAAAAGTAAGGGAAGAAATAAGAAAGAGAATGGAGATTAAAGATGATGTGGTATTGATTGCAAGTTTTGGTACATCATCGACAGGTATCAGTATCAATAAAATATTCAATATTTTCTTCATAACAAGTTATAAATCAATATCTACTATATTACAAAGTATTGGTAGAGGTCTCAGGAAGAGTGAAAAGATAAATAAGAACTTCGTCAATATCTATGACATATCTGATGACTTATATTCTGGATGTTATGAAATGGCACATGCCAGGGAAAGAATTAAGATATATGAAAGTCAGGGATTCCCTTATGAAGTGAAGAAACTGAAGATGTAAAAAAACCCAGGAATGAATCCTGGGTTTTTTGTTACCTGACAATATATTTTGGTGTATTTTGTATAATTCTTGAACTTAAATCACTAAATATTTGCTCATAATTTTCCATACTTGTAGAATCTGTAAACATAAAGTGATAAAACTTTGCTGCCTCACTATTATAAAAAAGTAACACCTTTGAATGTTTGGTTGGATCTGATGTGACATAATCTATGTGAGGTAATATCACATTTCTACCAAACCCAATAGAATATTGAATGATGTTAGATGATGTGTGCATTGATGTGAACAAACCAGCATCCAAACTATCATCAAATATTTTTCCATTCAATAACACCAATAGTATTCCAGAAATGAATGAATTCAATTGAGGATTATTCGTCCAAGTTTTACTAATTGAACATCCATTATCTTTAATCATACCAGTTCTTACATCTCTTTTTCCACAAAGATTCAAAAATACATTAAGCAAACCTCTAGTTTGTGTATCCCAAGTTCCAGGGTCTATATTTGCAGTGTCACTCCACCATTTAGTCTTATAATCAGCATCATTAGATGAAAATACCCTTACTTGATTTTTTGTAAAATCAATATCTTGTTCATCTGATATGAATGGATAATTCATATATGTTACCCTATTCCATATTACACTATCTTCAAGCATAAAGAAATATTGTGTATAATATGGCCATAAATCTGGTCTACTTTCTGGAGATCTACCACTATCATAATTTCCAGATGGCCAATCTATACCATCATTTATAAGATTGTTTTCAAACAAATCAACCTGTGCAGGTAAATTGTACCTGAATGTAAATGCATTTGAAAGATTTTGATTAATTGTATATCCCTGTGGAACATAAACAAACTGACTCTTATTGAAATCAATATATTCATAATTTGTCAAATGTTCTTCTTTCCCAGAATTATGTGCATATGATATAGGTCTTCTTCTCCTCAACTCACCATTTGCATTTCTAAACAATACAATTTCATCACCTTCTTTAAATTCACATATTACATTATCTTCTACACTTGAAGGTATATTTATAGTATCTTCATCAACAGGTATATTATCAATCAATGCAAGATAATCATTATAGTTGGATTTATCAACTATCCTACTATCATAATGATAAATTACATTAGGAAGAATATTTACATTTGCAAACATATTTTCCAACTTACTAACATAACTTTTAGATAATAAATGTTGAGGTATCACACCTATAATATTTGTATTTGAAAATACATTTGTTAAATCACAATCACGGTTACATCCATAAAATATATCAGGTGGAAGACAGCAATATGTAGGATAAATGTTAAATTCATTTGTTATATATGGTCTACCATTCTTTGTATTATGAAATGTACCCATATCTTCATTAAGATTATGGTTATTCAACTGCCATTGAGATGTCAAACCACTTATTTTTACAAATTCAACATAGTTTGTAAAATTATTTTTTGTATCTGCAACTGCTGTATTTTCAGATATTGTATATTTCACAAATGAACCATATTCAGATTTATAATATTCTTTAATTGAATCATCATTATTAACTACGTCATTGAATGGTGCCAAACCTGTATTGACTTCATCAGATGGATCAAACCAACAATCACATCCAACAAATTTTGCATTACAGAAACAGTTAGACAAATCATTTATAAGTGAAGACCTATACTTAACAGTTTTCAAAATTACTTTTGATGAAGAATCTGGTGTCAAATATACTTCTTCTGTTGCAGCTTCGCTTTCAGGTAACTGTTTGTAGAAAAAGTCATATGAAAGCATATGGTCAAAATAAACACCATAGAATGTATTGGTAAGAATTGTAACATTTGGAAGATGTTCAAAGAATGACCTTCTTATCCTCAATGGTGTTAAATTACGACTTTTACATTTATAGAACAATGAACTTATATTTGTAATTTTGTCCATATCTTTTTCCAACTTAATCTCACTACCTTTATATCCTTCAATTGTACAATAACTGAATATATTTGAAAGTCTTGTAATATTCTTGTAATTATGAAGTAAACTCATAATTTCCAGGAAATGATCATTAGATATAGTCTTATTTAATGAGAATCCTACTGAACTAACAGTTGATGAAGATGTAAACAAATTTGTAATTGAATTATACAAACCTGTATCTGTCCAATCAAAGAATTTATACAAATCTATTGGGTCTAATTTTTCCACATTACCAGTATGTGAGAAAGATGAATCAATGAATACAAGTTTCTTACATGCATGTAGCATACCATCCAATTTAGCATGTGACAAATCATCATTCAAGAATCCAATCAATGAACTTACATTAGGACATAACTTGAATAAATCCCTATAGTCAATCCATTGTTGTGAATTGATGTTAAAACTATTAAAATATGTCAATCTTGTAAATGGAATATAATCCTCAACACTTTCAGCAACTGTCTTTCCCTCTTTCAATTGAGGGCATAGGAGATTTATAATATTAAAATACCCATCATTATTTTTATCTGTATTTAAAAGTATTTTATAATCATCACCTTCAACTGTAGATGCACCATATATTGACAGCATCATATTTGAGAAATTATTTATACGATATGATACATTCTTGAAAGCATTCCTCGAAACAGATAATTCTGCTAAACCAAGAACATTATCCATTATCAATATATTTTCTTCATCATTTGTATTATTCTCAAAAGGCAAACTCAACACGTCGGCACTTAAGAATCTGACATCAGTTCCATAATACATCAATGATATATTTCTTAAACTTGTATATTCCTTTAAATCTGGAATAATATCATACTCTCCACCTCTATATGATATACCACTCTGATTATAAAAACATCCCTGTAGAGATTGTATATTACCTCTACAATCTGGTCCAAATGATATTGTTGTTATCCCACTTGGGTCAGTAACTAAATTATTCTCATCAACATATTCATCTTCAGCGATACCTCCAACAAACTTTTCAATAAATTGTTTTGCATCATAATTACTGATTGGTGAATTGAAAACAGCCTGACCCCAAGTATTTGTGTATCTATTACTCTTTGTATATTGAGATGTAACATTAGAACTTGTTCTATAAAATGTATTTGCCAATGAGGTGCAGTCACTACTTATACACATTCTTGTATAATTACACTTACGATTTTCATCTTCTTTGTCTGTAATAGGATATGGATCTCTGGTATCAATAGAATACCAACTCTGCCTCATTCCATAATAAGGACAATTAAAGAATGTACTGTCAGTAGTGAGTTCAATGACAGAATGCTGACCTGATGTGTCAACAAACTCAAGTTTCTTATTATCCCTAAATGATATAACTGACACCTTATGATTAGGAATTTTTATCACAACTGCTTCACTACCTGTAAGACCTAATGTTTTCAAATTAGTAAATGAAGTGAAATCAAATACACCTGTAAATGTTGTCTCAACACCATTTATCATATATACATTATTGAATCCACTCAATACACCAGTACGATCACTTGATTCTGGTATATCTATAATAAGTTCTTCACATTTCTCTGGACTTTCAATAACTAATTTTTGAATGTTTGGACAATCCCTAACTATAATTTTCTTAAATCCATTTAATGCTAAATTCTGCAATGTTGGATTACCATTAATTGTAATTTCAGCTTCTTTGTCTGGGTTTGTAGTAAAACTTATATCTTTTATTTTTATATTTCTCAATTCAAATTTACCAGACACACCTGCCATTGATAATGTTTTTAATATTGTAGGATTGTCATCTGTACCTGAAATTGAACAAAGTTCTCCTTCCAATGGACATTCAGTTACAGTAACCTCAGCAGATGAGTTATTCATTGAAGATATATTTAATGTCTTCAAATTTTTCAAATCCTTTAATGCGCAATTGAAGCCAGTTTTTGATATATCCAATGTATACAAAGCCTGACCATTCAAACCATCACTTTTAATATCTAATGAACCTTTAAATGTTGGTATATTAAACTTGATTCTTTTAACTGAAGTTGATGTTATAACAAATGAAGCATCAGTAGCTGGAACTTCCCTACCTCCATATATAATTTCCTCAAGGTTATTTGAATTTATCATATATGCATTTGTTAAGAATGGTTCAATCATACTTACATTTGTGAACTCCTTTGAGCCAAGGAATCTATATGATTCTGATCTTGTTGAAGTTATTCGTATAGAATTTGGTTGATCTGCACCAGCTGTAAGAAGATACATATCATTAGAACTACCTCTATTAATTATAAAGGGTGTATTCATTGGAGCATAAACATTTACAGGTAATGCATTACTTCCCATAATAATACTCTTACTATTTGGTGTTGAAAATATATCTGTCAATATCACAACATCCGGATTACCTGTCAATGTACTTAATAATGTATCTTCTGCACTTGGTGTAGAATAAGCACCACCAATAGGTATACTTATTCCTTGAACATTAAATACTGCATCCAAGAAGTGTAATCTCTTATTTAACCAATCTCTTACTTTTTCAAGACGGGTTCCATTAAATGCACTTTCATTTGCAATGAATCTTGTTTCTGTCTCATTACCATTTTCATCAAGAACAGTACCCTTGTAAAGATACTTCACCTGATAATTTAGAGATGCAAGATATGATGGAATCTTACCTATACCAGATGAAAAATAATTATCAATAAAATAATCTGCATTTCTTAATTCTCCATTTGGTTGACGGATTTTGGCCCAGAATTGTTGAGGATAATTATTAAGTATAATTGTTTTTCCATCCAACTTATTTAAAATTGCCTGTGCATACTTTGCAATTGCAAACAAATAACTTGAAGAAAAGTCAAAACCTTTACCCAATTTATCATCCCAATAATCATGATTCACAATAACTGGTTCAACATATCCTTTTGAAGAATCTGACCTCCAATAATCAGTTGCTGCAAGATATGATACATCTTCACCACCTGCATTGTTCTCCTCAAGAGCACAGTCCATATCATAGAATGCAATGTAACACTTATGACCATCCCAAGATTTGATATTCATATTTTTCAAGATTGAGTCAACCATACCAAATGCCATACAAATTGTATAGTATTCTGATACAGATGAAAAGTCAAGGAATGGATCATTTTTAACATTATCTAAAGTCTCTGTGTAGATGCATCTCAACAAATTATCAACATCATTTTTAAGTGAATCAAAACTCAAATCTGAATTATATGTCCAAATTTTATCAATACCATTATATTTTAGCTGCCATCCTGGATCTGGAACCTTTTCAATATATTTTATGTTATTATTGTCATCTATATATGATTCTATATCATATCTATTCACACAATCATTAGAATCTCCTCTACTTGATACTGGCTGCTTATCAATATTTGCAAAACAATATGCACCAGCTTTTACAACAGACTTAACTAAATTACTAAGTGTTATTCTTGTTGCACCTTTGTTTACACCAGTAAGTTTTGATTCTGTTCCAAACATTCTTGTTATATTACTACCAGTACCGGTAGAAGGTTGGAAAAGAACAGTATCATCACACTGATGAAAATCAAACTGTGCAAAGTTATCTTGAATTTCACCAATTGCCAATGTACTAATTACCTCACCAGAACCAAGTGAGAATGAGAATGAAGAATCACCAGTATTTGTAATATTATCAATCATATCAGTCATATCTTCAACAGTATGATAACCAAGATTATAATATGATTGACGACCCATATTAAAGTTATATACACCAAAATAATATACATCTGAACCAATCTTAAAGAACATTAAGATTGGGAAACCCTCAAGTGTATTTTTTACATATTTTGCTACATCTTCAGTTAAATTCATATTATTACTATTACTGAATGGTGTACATACTTCATTGACAAATTTACCAATAGATGTATTATTTGCATGAGCAGAGTCAGCAATATCTGCTTTCACTGTCCATGCCCTTTCTGGTAAAAATGTTTTACTATTATTTTTATCATAATTTGGAGACATCAACAAAACTTTATTCCCAACTGAATTGGTTGTCAAAACATCCAATGTGAAATTCTTGATTCTATTCCTCATTGTTGATGTACCTTGTAATTCAACACCCCAAGTACCTGTATATACAGTACCATCTGAATCTGAAAGTTGTGGAATATGAATTTGTGTCAATGATGTTTTTGTACCTGGTTTTAATCCATCACACCAAAACAAATTAATATCCCTTCTACCAAATGAAGTATCTCCATTTGGATAACCTTTAAAGAGAGCATCAATAAAATCTGCTGTATAAATTGTACCATCTGAAAGTTTCTGTCCCTCATATTCCATCATCATTGTTGGAATAGGAATATATGGTGCAATTGTTTCAACAAGAGATTGATCAACAATCACATTCTCACCATCAAATTTTATATCATCCAATACTTTTAAAATTTCCTTTTCAGAATTAGTTACTGTACCAACATGCATAATCTCTTTGTATGCAAGATAATACTGATATATGATGCCATCTATTGAACTGGTTCTATTTGTTGTTGCTACTTGCGGTTCTGCCAATTCAAGATATTGGATGTTTATAAGATTATAAACAATATTTACATTATTAAGTACAATCTTACCTATAAACAACTGATTTCCATCAAGAGATGGTTTATTTGACTCCAATTTACCATCTATATATAAATAAGATACATATTGTGGATGACCAGAATTATTCGTGCCTATTTTATATCTTACAATCTGTACAAGATGATACTGTTCACTTATAGATTTATCAAAATTACTTTCTTTTGGAATACAAATTTTCTTATTTGTATCTGAAAACAATTTATTTGGATATAAAATGATATCAGGTGTATTTGATGATGCATCACTATATGTTCTCAATATTTCAGTACTATCATTGTTGACTGCACTATATTGAATACCAAATGATAATATTGTTGTTTCATATTTTTTACTTGGTGTCCAGTTTTCATTTGCAAGAACAACTGGTGAACTATTTTCACTCAACTCAAGCGGTGTTGTACCAGAAGACAGTTTTGGGAAATTATCTGAATATGTGTTGACACCAGAATTCGCTTTAAAATAAAAATTTTGTTGACCAATATCAGGTGTCCAGGTGATTTCGGATTTATATTCTTTTATATATATATATTTAACAACTGGTTTTTCATCATCATGATAACTGGTCTTCTGACCAAGTGTTATGAATTCCAGTTTCTTTATACCTGGTGTTACAAATGCAACAGAAATTGGTCTTGTCATTTCAACCTGTTCTGTAATACCTGTTCTATATTCTGTAATTGTTGGGTCATTCTTGAACACTTCCGGAGTATCAGAATCTGAATCATCATCCCACATATCATATGAATTAAATGTAAGAGGATATTGTTGCCTTATTGTTTTGATGGTTCCTTCATATATTTTACAATAGAATGATGTATAAACACCTGTTGTTAAATATTTTTCAGGAACACCATCAACACCTTTATCTTGTGCAGCAAGTAAATCCTCCAATGTGTCATATAGTAAATCCTGTGGATTTCTCACATTAATATAAAGATAATTTGGAATAAGAGTTATTCTAAATGATGATATTGCTTCAACAGTCTCACCATTAACAGTATAATTTAATGTCACAGAAACTATATATGTTCCTGTATTACTTTCATCTGTAAATCTCTTTCCAAGTCTCCTTAATTTGTCAAGATAAATCCTGAAATGATTATTTGATATATCTGTTACATCAAATTGTTTTATACCTTGGCCACTAACATATTCTTCATCCTCTTCTTCAATAACATCTGTATCACCAATTGAATATTTTAAAAATACATTTGATACATTTGGCAAATCAATCTTAAAAGAAATATCTATAAATGGATTTTTATGTGCAGTATCACCTATGAAATATTCATTACTTGAATCAAATGTTCCTTCCTGTGTGTTTCCACCACTCTCAAATTGATACATAAACTTGACAGCAAATGTATGTGGATTAACAATATAATTCTGATTGATTGCAGAAAGAGGTGAATATTCAGAATCATAGAATACAACCTTAATCTCACCATTTCTTGGGAGATTTACACTCACAGAAAACCTACATTTGTTCTTTTCCATACTTAATGCAGGGATTGGTATTTCCCTACCACCAACCTCAAGTGAGACATAAAATGTCTCACCATTACTATTACTTACATTACCTTCAACAGTATATATTCCAGGTTCATTGAGAACTATTGCATTTCCGCCATTCTGAAGTTGATGACCACCAAGAGAAATAAATAAAGTTGCATTTCCTGATGAACCACTTCCACCAGAACCACCAGAACCCTTTCCACCAACTCCACCATATGCATAGACATACTTCATATTACTTTTGAGTTTATCTATTTCTTTTTGGTGAATATCAAGGGTTTTATCCACTTCTTCAATTGCCTCATCAACAGTTTTGCCTGGATGTTTAATACCCTTGGTGATAATAACATCATCACCAGTTATAAATGGATATACTTTATTTCCCTTCTTGATTTTCATAACAAATTAAAATATAATGTGTAAATATCTATTTTTTATATCTGTATTATATGCTTTTTCAGCATCTTCAATACTCATCCAATTACCATACATTCCATCCTGGTCTGTACAAAGTGTCTGAACACCCATATCACCTTTACCATAACTTGTCTGTGTAAATGAATCTTTACCATCTGATGCAAAAATTCCAGTTATACGGTTCATAGTAACATT
>OBLI01000390.1_pt1 | contig 46767 bp, 64 predicted proteins | sample 1519701 | NCBI WGS metagenome assembly OBLI01 (sample SAMEA3663005, study PRJEB22513) | pig gut metagenome | biome: pig gut; feature: pig-associated habitat; material: faeces | place: France | collected 2012
GCGTTCGGTTCGCATCCGAGAGGTCGAGGGTTCGAATCCCTTCAGGTCCACCATACCGTGCAAATCCGAACACCGTATTTTTCGTAAAACATACATTCGGGTTTGTGCTTACATTGAAGAACGCTGACTTTTAGTTGGCGTTCTTCTTTTTCGGCATTTCGTAGGTCATAGCCTGCTTGGAGTCACTTACTCCCTCGGTGGTCGGGTCGGTCACAATGCCGAGAATGGCAAGAACCGCAAAGACGGCGTTGACAACCGCAAGCAGTTTGTCACCCATATCACCAAGGTCGATGGTGAAGCCAAAGACAGCGGCTACCACCTGTACCAACAGGAGAACGGCGGGAATGAGAGCCAGCCAAAAATTCTTGTTGCGAATACGAACTTTCCAGTTAATCATGATAATTTCCTCCTAAAATTTTGATTGTTGAAGTAGTAAAAGTAGTTCAATTTCGGATTTTGCGTAAACTTTCGTCAGTATGCGTGTATCTGGTGAAAGTTACCGGAAAAACTGATTTTCCACTACTTTTACTACTTGGGTTAAAACAGTTTGTTGACCTCGGCTTGCACTTCGGAGGGGTCATACCCCGCCTGTTTCAGCCGATTTGTACGGGTTGCGCCATTGCCCCAAGTAGACCAACGGGAGTCAGAGCAAGTACCACGATAAATCTCTTTGGCGATTTCAGCCGCCGATTTCTTGGTAGTCCCGCTCTGAACGGTTGTGCCAGAGTTGGTGGTGATAAATGCGTCATATCCGGCGGCTTTGAGCTTTGCCATCATGTTATCCGCATTTGCTTTCTGTGCGAAAGCTCCCACCTGTACCTTGTAGAGAGTACCGACCTGTACTATGTAGGTAGCAAACCCCGCCGCCTTGAGCTTTGCCGCCCAAGCGTCAGCGTTGGACTTCTTCGCAAAAGCCCCTGTCTGCACCCTGTACAGCGTTTTTGTGTCGGGAGGTACATCTACCTTACCTGTGTCAGTAGAGCCGCCTGTGAGCCGTTCTGTGACCGCCGTAGCGAGATTTCCGAGACGATTGTAAAGCCAATCGCCGGGGCAACTCTTGTTGGCAAACCACCTATGAACAGTCAGCACCATTTCATCGGACTTGGGGGAATAATTGAGGGTCTTGTCTTTGTCTCCGAGCCACAGGAGCTTACTCTTGCCGTTGCGCTCGCAAATGTCCACACAAAGCTCTACGAGCTTGTCATAGACAACATCTTTGAACGCATAGGGGTGAGTGTTGTCGCTTGCACACTCGATTGTGATTGCCCTCTGGTCGTTTGCATTGGACGAGGAACACCAAGAGCGGTTTTTCTCCTCCACATACATACCGACCCTGCCATCTGCGCCGATACCGTACTGACAAGAAGCCTGTCGAGAGGTCGGAGCAAAGATGTTACCGAGGGTTTCCACAGAGCATTGACCGACAACGCAATGGGGCGTGATACGGTCAATCGCATGGGTGCGCTGGCCGGAGTGGTTCGGGCTGAGTTTGGTGTAGGACACCAAAGGGCTGTTTGTGTAACTCATTCTTCATCGTCTCCTTTGCCGTTGCTGAGTTCTTCGAGCATTTCTTCTGTCACATCATTTTCGGGCATGGGGTTTTTCCTCCTTTTCTTTCAGAGGTAAATGCTCTACCTCTTTCATAATTTTTTCAGCCATACCGTTGCCGCCGAGTTTCTTGTACGGAATGAAAAGATAATCATGGAGATTTTCGTAATCGTCCTTGGTGATATATCCCTGTTGGAGATAACATTCACCGAGATAACAAATACGGTCATGTCCAAGACCTTTCAACATCTGCGCTTCTGTGCTATCCTTAGTATCTTTCTTCTGAATGAGGAAAGTAAGGAACGCCCAAAAGCCCGTACTCGCAAACACAGAGCCAACGATACTGACTATTAGCGTGGTTTCTGAAATCATTGGTTTGCCCTCCTTTGCTTAGATTGTAGGGGAGAGCCGGTGATACCGACCCTCCCCCGTTGCCTTATTCAATGATAAGGTCTTCGAGTTCAAGGTCAATCAGAAGCTCCCGAACCTTTGGCTTGATTGTTTCGGGGACGCTTGCGAAAGTCCTCTTGCCCTTAATAATAAGGGCTACATAGATAACCGCCATTTTTCGTACCTCCTTTCCGCTGATTAAAATTAGGTAGTGGTTAAACACTCTAAGGGAACGCATTTCAGCCCTCCTCCAACAGCTTTTTTACTTGTTCACGAAGAATTGATGGTACATCTTCGATAGTCTTGAGACCTTTACGGATAAGTTCAGCATAAATCTTAGCCATTGCCCATACCTCCAATCATCATTTCGTAAACTTCGGCAAGTGCCATCTGCAAATCCGTAAAGGAAGTGTTAATGGCTTCAAACTGTTTTTCCTCCTCGGATTTTTGACCGAGAACAAACCAAGATTTTCCGTCACGAACGATGTTACTGAGGAGAACCATGTCGGTACAAACCTCCTCATTCTCGCCATCGAAAATCTTTACCGTACTGAGCTTATCCTCGAATACGGAGTCGGCAATCTCACCTTGGGCGATATAGTTATTGCCGTTAAGGGTGAGATTTTCCAACTGTGTACCGTCACTCAGAGTGATTTTGTACATTCTCAAGAACCTCCTTTAATTGATTGAACAGGGTATCTAAATTCTGTCGTTGCAGTTTGCTCATGATTTTGTAGTGACCTTTGAACCACGATTTGTACCAATTCTCAAATGCCACAGGAGTAATAACACCTTTCTTGGCAACCTTTTTCATTTTCCTACGCATATCGGTGAGCCGCTTTGGATTGATTTTCTGAACCACTCTGCCCGTTTCCGTCAGAGAGTATTGCACTTGTAGAAACCTCCAATAATCGGACAGCTTACAAATACGGGTCTTTCGTAGGTTGACCGTGATACCAATGGTGTCTGCTATTACCGTAATATCCTTGAGTAGAGCTTCCAAAAACTCTTTGCTCTCGTCTATTACATAGCTATCATCGGTATATCGGGCGTAAAACGGCATGGAACAGACGATTTTTACATAATTGTCTATGGGTATCGGATAGCTGATACCCGCCGCTTGCGCTACTTGGTCTCCGATGTTTAGGTGCTTTCCCATGTACTTTTCACCCGTCAAAAGCCGTTTGTCTATTTGAGCGTGTTCCAATGAATTAAAAACCGTGTGCATACAGTTCTTAAATTCATCATCGTCCATATAGGAAACATCAACCTTTGCACGGTCAAGTGTCTTGCGTAGTAACCATAGGGCGGTAGGGTCGGACACATACTTTTCCACCAACTCATAGAAAACATCGTGACGGATATTGTCATAATATTTCGAGTAGTCAATCAGTAATATGTAGCCCTCATTGGAATGGTGTTGTTGGTAATACTTCCGAAGATGGACTAACAATCTTTTTCGTGATAAATCTATCCCTCTGTCTTTCAGACTCGCACAGTTATCATAGATTAGGTACGGTCTGAGGGAGGGTGTTAGGACTTCATCACACAAACTATGTTTTACAATCCTATCATCGAACTGTTCACCGCTCACCCATCGTGTACGACCTCGTTCGTGCAATACGAAATCCGAGGTTGGCTTAAATTCGTAGGTTCGTTCTTTGAGTTCCCGTTGTATCTTCGACAGACCAATTAGGTAACTCATTTCAAATTTCTGTATTGGCGGCTTCCAATCGCTACCTTGTTTGGCTCGTAGGAAGCCGTCATACAGAGCATTTCCATCAAATATCTCACGCTTGTAACCGCAGTTCTCGAAAGAAGCGGTGTCGTGTTTAGCATTTACCGTCATAGCGGAGGGACAATTTCTCCTTTCTCTGACTCCGAAACGCTCAAATGGCTATTAAATCGGAGTATCGAAATCGGGGCGAACACCGTTGTCGTTGGAAGCGTTGTTGTAGTTCGCATTACCATTGTTGTTGACATTGGCGAAATTGGCGGCTGAAACAGAAATTACCCCTTTGAATTTGTTGTCAGATTTTCTCCAACCTTTGATAAGGTTTACTTCTGTCTGTATCATTTCTCCGAACCGAAGATACTGGTTCACATCAACAGGGAGCGTTTCAATGGCATACTGCAATTCTTGAGTGAGCGTGTAACACAGCCCGATTGCCCTATCTTGGTGAAGTCTCCTCTCTGTGAGTTCTTCCTGTACAGTAGGGTAGATACTGTTTGCAATGTATACCTCCCGTGTGATTGCACGAAGACAATTTACAATGGTTTTGCGCTCGTCCTCGATAAACCACTCGTCAAATGCGTCCCATCGTCTTTTCTGCCGTGTATAGGTGGCTTGCTGTTTTTCGTCAAGCTCCTCAAACGGCTTCCCGTATCGTTTTTCCAATCGCTTTTCGGCTTTGACTGTATCAAAACCGAAATCTCGAAGAAGCAAATCGGTAATATCCTTTCGCAGTTTGGTTAATTGATGGAAAACCTCGAACTGCGAGGGTTTCCGTTTGCTTTTCAGTACAGACATTGTAGTTCCTCCATGTGTGCGCCCCATAAAGGGGCGCAGATTTAAGATTTAATAGAGAAAGCGGGGCGAACACCGAGGGCGTAGGAAGCGCCGCCGTAGTCCGCACCACCATTGTAGGTGACATCGGCGAACCCGGCGGCTGATACGACATCTCTCAGCCAGAACCATTGTCTATTAGAAATCATAGACGGGTCGTGAGCAAAGAGCGGGAACTGTGACTTGTCTATGGTGTACAGATGCGGAATGGTAGAGCCATCGTTACCCGCACCGAAAATCTTACCGCCGTAAACATTCTGTTCGGTCATAAGCTCAACCGTGCTGTCGTACCAAGAACCGCCGCTCGGCTTACCGTTGGTAACGGCATTGACGAGCAACTGGCGATGGGACAGGATATGGCTTGAACCAAATGCGTTGTTAATGGTCGTTTTCGCCTGTGCAAGCCCCTCCGTGTACATCTTAGAGCCGATATAGCCACCCGTAGTGATGTTCGTATCGTTCATACAATGGGTGTACAGGTTCGTATCGGGAACAATTACGACATGATGGGTGGCGCAAGAGGTATCACCCGACTTGTAGTAATAGTCAAAGGCGGCGATACGCCAGTTGAAGCCACCGATTACCCAGTAATCACCGATGTACAGGTCGGTAAAACTACCGTTCGCAATAGCCGCCCATTGTGCGGCGGTCACGCTCGTACCGAGGTTTTTACCACGGTAGATAGCATTATGCGCCCCTGCATTGTTGAACAACAGAGCCGCCAGCTCGGTTGCGCTTGCCTGTGCCGCCTGTGCGGAATTTGCCGCAGAGGTCGCACTTCCACTCGCCGCTGTCGCAGAGTTCGCCGCCGCCGTTGCTTTCTGAGAAGCAGTAGTAGCAGAAGAACTCGCAGAAGAAGCCGAGCTTGCGGCGGCGGTCTTTGCGTTCTCGGCGTTCTGTGCCGAGGTTGCCGCTTCGGACGCTTTTGTGGTTGCGGTACTGGCGGCGTTGGTAGCCTGTGTCGCTTTCTGAGAAATGGTGTCCATGTTCCCAGCAAGCTGGTTCATAGCGGCGTTCATGGCGTTTGCGTCTGCCGCCCCGAAGAAAGACTTTTCCTTTTTGGTGTACACGGTCATATCCTTAAAGGACACCGTACCGTCTTCGTTGTTGACCTGTGCGTACTTTTTCAACCCACTCCACACAGCGTCTTCATAATCCGTGGGTAAATTTGTCCATGCCATTTAGAAATCTCCTCCCATTCCAAAATTCCATTTGAATTTTCGTCTACCCTCGTACTGATTTGTGAGCTTATCGTAGAGGTCTAAGATAGCTCCCTCCAACCTGTTCAACTCTGAATAGTCCATCGTCCTACCGTTGTCGGAATAGGTCGGGGCAGTACCGTAAGACATTTTGAGGGTCTTTGCATTTATCGTTGCCAAGTTCTGTTCCATTTTGTTGATTTCTTCCGCATAGAAGTAATCAGCCGTGGTTTTATCAGCACCAACAGCGGTAATGGAAAACTCCTCATACACCTTGACGGCTAAATCACGAAGATAGACGAGGTTATTTTTGATACGGTTGAAATCTACGGCGTTGAACCTATCGCCCGTATAGACACCGTTTACGACAGCACCGTACCAATCTGTTTTTGGTGTAGTCCATGCCATATATTAACCTCCTACTCTACGCACGGTGACTTTCCCACCGAACGCCTGATTGAATTTAATCGTGTGCCGATAGACCATAACTTTCATGCCGGGGTGGAACTCGTTCTCTTGGAAAATAATGTCGTTTGCGTCCAATTCGGGATTGCCCCGTGTTTCATACTCGTACTCAATACCCGCCGAGTAGTAATCTCCAAGCCAATCGGCGAGGTCTTGAGCCATTTTCATATCTGAAATCAGCGGGTTTTCCCACTTGATTGTCCTACCTCTTGCATTGAGGGACTTGGTAGCATACCGTTCAACGATTTTGTACCGATAGCCTTGCACCTCAAGATTGAAAGTACCTGTTACAAGATAGCGGAGGGTCACAAAGTAGTTCCCCCATGCAACGACCTCTGCCTTGCCGCTCTCTTGGTTGAGAAGTGGTCTGTAACCATAGGAGGGGTCTTGTACATAGTAGGTCTCTACATCACCCGCCGTAACCTCTACCTCCTCATAGACAAGGTTTTCCTCTCGGTTGCCTGTCTGATAGGTGTAACACGGGACAATGACCTCTTTCACAAGCTCTTGTTTGATAGCTTTCGGGGAGGAGAGCATATCCTTTCGGGTCATAGTGAAATGCGTCAAATCACTAAAGGAGATATAGTTCAGTAAGATACGGTTATTCGGGGTCTGCGTTCCATCAAAAGTAAGGGTCATTTTGTCCATATCCTCAAACGGAGTGAGAATAACCATCGTCTTAGAGATTTCGCTTTCCTGCGGCGTGTAGGTCTTGAGGAGAGTAGTTCCCTTATAGGCACGGATTGTAAATCCCGATGGGAGAACACTACCGAAAATGAGCTTTACACCCTCAAAGGTCTTTGCTGACGCAAGGGAAATCGTTACAACAGGTTTTGTAGTAAACACACCGTTTGCGTTAGACTGCTGAGAGGAAACATAGCCCGTGTTAAGCGTTGCCGTTCCTGTTTTCGGGAGAAAATACATACCTCCATCAACCACAGCGTAATCCGTAGAAAGTGAGCCGTATTCGTCCTTTTCGCTGTTGTCAAGAATTGCACTTGATTTCGAGTAGGAGGTTTCGCCATTGGAGCTTACTGTGATTTCGGGAACAATGAGGGAGGTAATCTGCACTTCGCCTTTTCGACTCTGCATAAGCGTACAACGACAAGCGTTGGCGATAATCTGTAACGCTTCTTTGTGCTTTACTCTCGGTATGGGGTTATTCGTCTTGAGACTCTTTAACCGCTCCTCGATGGAGTAGTGCGTTACACCAGCGTCTATCAGAATTTCCTTTGCCAAATCGTAGTAGCTTTTGCCCGTCTGACTGTACAGACCTTTGATATACTCAGAGTCCATTGTACGGAAAACATCTTGGCAACGAATAGTAGCCTTATTATCGTCCGACTCCCATTCCGAACAGCGGAGGTGATTTCCCTGTACCCACTCGATTTCGTCCGAGTCCGGCAACTGATAACCGAACATAATGTCCATTTCCTGTCCTGTTTCGAGGTAGTTAATGGAGGACTTCGGGTTATCCACATTGAAATAGTGGTCGTAGTTTTTCAAGGTCACGGAGAAATCAATCTGCGGCACATCTGCACCAATGGGGGAAATATAGCTTTCGAGGGAAGAACCCATAACGCTGTCATTGTAGTAAACAAGACCGTAGCCGAAACGGATAGAGTAGATACGAAGTCTGCTCTGCGGGTTCTTCATCTTGTACACAATCAGCTTGAGAGAAGTCGTGTTCTCGAAAACCTCCTCCGTTGTAAAAACAGCTTGGTCGTTATTTCTGAACTCGACCGTATTGGAGTCCCCAACCAAATCGAAGTTCAAGGGGTAACTCTCACCGAAATTGATAGTGATACCCTTGAAGTCAATCGCAATGGTGTTGAGCGAGATTGTCAGTTCGTATTGTCCCGCAGAAACAAGCCCCGCTCCGATAAGTCCTGTGTCATAGAACTTATTTGCAGAAGACGCTTTCGGAAGAAAGAACATCGAACCGTCAACTCTTGTAAAATTCTCCTCCATAGTGGCGTAAATGGTATCGTCCGTATGCTCACCAAAGAGGTTGTCTTTGTTGGAATAATAGGCAAAGTTCCCGCTTGAGATAGAAGCCTTTGCCTGTGCTTCCTGGTTGACAAGACCAAAGGTTATCATGATATATCCTCGCTCACGGAGAGAGGATTTCATGCTTTCTTGATATTCTTTAGATACTCTCTGCATAAAATCACTCTCCCGTGTCGATAAGATTGACTTTGCAATTCGTGTAATGAGTGGGCTTTCCGTTCCCGTCCACCCAATACGGCTCTGCACTTCGGTCTCCACAGTACATTCTTACTGTTTTTCGAGCGTTAGTAACAGGGTCATTGAAAGTCACATAGAAAAAGAAATCGGAAATTGCGGTGAGAATGTTTTCCCATTGTCCAGCGGTAAGCCAAGCCCATTCAAGACCGTCAATCTTGTACTGGTCTCGACCTACACGCTGTCCAACGACCGCACCGTTAGCGTTACGGCCGGAGTTTACGACCGTAGTAACGATTACTCTAACACCTCGCTTGCAAGGAGGTAACTCATAACCGTTTATTGCTAAATATGCCATTTTGTTACCTCCTTACTTTGCGAATACATAACCGTTTGCTTTCTGCTGTGTTACCACAGCGTCATTGATAGTACGGTTGCCAATCTGAACAATGGTTTTCTCCTCCTTGTCAGCCTGTCTCTTAGCGTCCGTAGCGATTTCTCGCAAGGTGGGTTCAACATACTCTCGGTAGAAGTCACGCATGGTGGAAGCCATCGTGCTTTCGTCACGGGAGTTTCTGTAAACACTCTCGGACTCGTCATAGACGGACTGCGAAAGGAAGTTCGAGGGGTCATAGGTTACTTGGGTAGCGAGGTGAGAGTTCACAGCGTCCGCACTTACAAGGACAGAACGAATGATAGCGTTCGCACTCGTAACCAAGGTGCTGTTGAGTGTTCTCCAAATAGGGAGGAACTGAGCCATACCCGCAATGATGGAACTGTGCATAATCTGTCCCATCTGGAAACGGTTGAGGACTTCGGTAGTGCCGTTCACATGACCTACCATTTCTGCACCGTTTTCACCCGCCAAGAACATAGAGCCATGAAGACTCGCCCCTCCTGCGTACTTCGGAATAGACTGCCAAAAGCTATTCGGGGTGATGATACCGCCGTCAGCCATCAGCTTGAATGCGCCGGAAGCAGAAATCGTACCGCCGTCAGAAAGACCAAGCCAATTCTTAATGCTTCCCCACCAACCCTTTAACAGATTGACGGTTACGCTGACCGAGCCGCCGATATACTGTGATACCCACGAGGAAACATAGTACCAACCACTTCGGAAAAGACTGACACCTTGGCTCACAGCACCACCGATGTAGTTCGACACCCACGAGGAAACATAGTACCAACCGCTCTTTACAAGTTCCACGGCTTTGCTTACTGCACCGCCGAGCGAGTTTTCAACCCAACCCTTAACGGTATACCAACCGTTCTTGATAAGGTTGATAGCCTGTGAGAGCGTAGGAATGTTGCCAATCCAGTTCTTTACGGTTGTCCAGCCGCTCTTGATAAGATTGATTGCTTGAGACAGAACGGGGATATTGCCGACCCAAGTCTTGACCGACTTCCACCCCTCTTTAACAAGCTGTATCGCTTGGTCTAAGGTGGGAATATTACCGACCCAACCTTTAACGGTCTGCCACCCTTTCTTCACAAGGTCAATACCCTGCGAAATAACGGGAATGTTGCCAATCCACTCTTTGACGGAGTTCCATTTCTCTTTCACAAGAGAGATAGCCTGTGAGAGCGTAGGAATGTTGCCAATCCAGTTCTTTACGGTAGACCAACCTTTCTTTACGAGAGAAACAAATGCTTCAATCGAAATACCCTCTCCGGCGTTCTCGTTCCACCAAGACTTAGCCTTGCTCCACCACTCGGAAGCGGTGTTCTTGATGTTCACGACCAAATCCGAAATCGGGTTATCCTTGATGAACTTGGAAATGGGGTCGATGATGTTTTTCTTCACCCATTTGCCGATAGCCTTGAACGGCTTTGCGAGACCCGCCAACAGACCCTCACCGAGATACACACCCACTTCGTCACGGAAGACCGTAGACGGAGAGTGAATACCAAGAGCTTCCTTGAAACCATCAACGAACCCCTTGATGAAATCGGAAATGGCTTTGATAGCGGTGTTCCACCCCTCAACAATACCGTCCCAAATCGCCTGTCCAACATCTTTGAACCATTGTCCAATGTCTTTCAGCGCATGGGGGAGCGTTTCGGTGAAGAATGTCACAAAGCTCGTCTTGATTTTCTCCCACAGTTCGGGGATTGTCTGTGTAAAGAAATTCGGGAGCGTTTCGGTGAAAAAGGTCTTAAAGGACTGCTTCACCGTTTCCCATACTTCGGGGAGCGTTTCGGTGAAGAATTTCTTGAAAGCATTGCAAATGTTCTTGACCGCCGTACCGACCTTATGGCCCACATCATGACCGAACTGAGACCAGTCAAAATCCTTGATAGGCTGTAACAGGTCAGACCACCATTTACGGATTGTTTCGGGCAGATTTTTGAGCCAACTCACAAAATCGTTCCAAATGCCGGGAATTGTTACGGTGAAGAAGTTGTGGAAGAAATCTTTGATTTCCTCCCAATGTTCGGTGATAGCAATAATGCCGTCCGTGACAAGACCAACGGCGAGACCAATCAAAGCACCGATACCCGCTCCTATCGGGCCACCGCAAGCACCAATAATAGCACCGATACCTGCCGCCGCCGCTGTCGAGCCAGCGGGGATAAGTAGACCGTTGAGCCAGTTCAGACCGTTCTTGATTGCGTCCCAAATACCAACGAAATAGGCAGGAATACCAGCGATAATACCCATGACTCCCGCTCCGAGAGCCGCACCCGCCGCCGTAGCAGAGCCGAGTCCGAGGTTTGTTGCCGCCGTACTGAGCGCACTTGCAACGGCACTATCGGCAAATGCCGAGGTAATCCACGCCGCAAGCCCCTTACCGAGAACTGCGCCACCGCCCACAGACAAGATACCCCCGCTGATAATCTGAGCGAAATTCTCACCATCGAGCGCATTTTTAACTGCGTCAATGAGACCCGCCGCTTCAAGAGCGATACCTGTGATAAGTAGTGTGATACCTACCGTAATCGTGAGTGGAGTACCCAAGCCGAAGCCTTTCAGCTGGTTAATCCATTGCAGAGCGTCAAGAACGCCCTTAGAGACTTTCCACGCCGCCATACCAAGACCGATTGCGCCAACCGTAGTCAAAATATGACCGAGACGAGTGTGAAAGAGGTCGCTCCAACTGTCGATTTCACCCGTCAAGCCGAGCCATTCTTTCATCTTCTCAACAATGCTACTAACCTTGGACTCCACAAGACCACCGAGGAAGTCATACTGCGGGAGGTCAATGTCGAAGCCGCCACCCCCAGCACCGCTTCCTGCGCCCCCGCTACCGCTCGAACCGTCGTCCTGTCGAATGATGTTGAGTTCATCAATGCCAAGCAGATTATCTTTCAACTTTTTTGCCGCCTTTGCCGCACCGCCGAAGCCGTCCTCCGCACTTTCGGCAGAGTCCGCTACGGCACTTGCGCCAGCGGAAATACCGCTGTAATCAATCTCTGGCAAAGAGAAGCCGAACAGACTTGCGATTGCATTTGCAATCAAACGAATAACCTTTGCAACAGCGATAGCGTAAGGGAGAACCGCATTAAGAGCGGGAATGAAGATGTTACCCAACGCTCTCGCACATTGCGTGACCTGTGCCTGTAAAATACGGAGCTGGTTTGCAGGAGCGTTCAAGGTACGAGCCATATCTCCCTGTGCGTCCTTAACCTGTGTCAGAATGGCATAATAGCGAAGCTGAGACTTCTCGGCTTGCGTCATGTCATTTACACTTCTCTCAATGCCGAGGTTGTATGCTTCCTGTTGCAAACGAGCAACAGAGAGGTCGTAACCAAGCCTACGGAGAGGTTCAAGTTCACCCGCAATACCCGACTGTAGCTTTGTAAAAGCGTCTTCTACGGAAATGTTGTAGAAAGACGAAATATCATAGCCAAGCTGAGTAAGGTTTTTGGACATTATGAGAGCCTTTTCGTTTGCCACACCGAAACCTTTAATGATGGTGTTAAACACACCTTGGTTTCTCAACCAATCGGCGGGGTCAATACCCATAAGCTCAGACACGGTTTCCGCAAACTCTTTAGCCTGTTCTGCACCGTCACCCAACGCAACCGTGAAAAGGTTCAAGTCTTCAACATACTTATTGGACTGTGTAATCCAAGAAGCAATCGTTCTCGCCGCCGACCTTACAGCGGTTATCGCCATGCGGAGCTTCGCATACAGATTGATATAGCTCTTGCTTGCGTTATTGTTCGCCGTAGCAAGGCTATTCGTGTTCTGTACCAACTGTCTCACATTGGAGGGGAGACGAGTGAAAGCCACCGACACGGTGTTAAGCTGAGAAGCCAACGGAGCAAGAGAATTTGTCAAAGACTGCATTTGACTGGTAAACTGAGCCCAATTTACGCCATTAAGTGTTTTTGCAAGTTCGGGGATTTTGCCAAGCTGTGTGATAGCAGACTGCAATCCTGCGGACTTAGTAATACCGCCAAGCGAGGAAACAGCGTTGGACATCTGTGAGATACCCGAAAAATCCACGCCTGTGAGAGAAGAAGCGGCAGAGCCGATGTTCTTCAACTGACTTGCGATAGACGAGGAAATTTTCAGACCGCCCAAACTCTTGAGCTTTTCCAAACTACTGGCCAGCTTGTCGATTTTAGAGGTGTCCGTAGAATTAAGGGCGGTATTGAGATTGCGTATCTGTGTTGCCACACTCGTTAATCCCATGCCGCCCTTTGTTGCGCTTTTCAGTCTTGTCAGCGAAGCGGAAAGAGCGTCAATGCCTTGCACGGCAGAATTACCGTTTTGTTTGACTTCAAGTTCAAGCGACTCGATTGTAGTAGGCATATAACTCACTTCCTTTCTTCAAAACTCTTGTTGAATTTCTGCATAAAGGCTTCCATTTTGGCAAGCCCCTTATCAGAAACAGCCTTTTCTTTCCTCTGTTGCTTATCCTCCTGCTTTTTCTGAGTAATAGGATAAGGTTCTTCAACATAGGGTTTAGGTTTAGCTCCCTTTTTGGCGAAAGCGTGAAGTATAGGAGTCAGTCTGATAATAGCGTCATAGACATACATTCCTTGTAGCCACGCTTCCTCATTCTGACGCTCCATACGGAGTTCATCGGCTTTCCTGTAATATCGAGGGAGAGCGGGGTCTCCGTCCCAATACTGCGCTTCCGTCATGCCTATTGATAAGTAATAGGGGAACTTACGCCAAAAGGTTTCCGTGAAAGAAAGAGGGGCAGGGGCAGTACCCCCACCCCTCTCGTCAACGGAATTGCTATCGGACTCCGAGTTACTTACCAGCTCGTTGTCCAGTCCAAGTTTCCCTCCGCTTCTGCGGGTTCTTCGACAAGTGCCATGATAGGCTCATTGTACATTTCAGCCAGCTTACCGATAAGCTCCTCCTTGTTCTTCATCTTCGCAAAGATGGAGTCAATCACATCTTGCTTCACGAAGCGGTGATGGGCGAGAAATGCGCCAGCGAACAAGGCGGGGAGAGTGGACATCGGCTTATTCTCCACTTCGGAAGCAATAAAGCCCTTACGCTCCATCTCGGTTACGGTTCTACGGGTGAACTCAAGGACATAATCTTTGCCCTCATAGGTAAATCTAAGCTGTTTCGACATCGTATTTTCCTCCTAAATTTTTTAGCCTGCGGTGATAACGGTAGACGGGACGATGGTGATAGTCATATCGACCACCTCATTGACACCGCCGCCGTTGACATGGACACTCAGCTTGCCCTTGAAAGAGAACTTGCCGTTAGAGCCATCGGGCGTAACCACACCCTCGGCTTCCGTGCCGCCGAACCACACGGCGTAATCTCCCTCGGTGTCGGCGAGAGCCGCCAGCGTGGTATAATCTTCCTTGGTGTAGTTCGTGGTGAACTCAAGAGCGTCATTGCTCTGGATACCGGGGATATAGGTCTGCATTTTGTCAGACAGGGTGGTAGTCTCCAACAGTTCGGGAGAACCACCGAGGTCGGGGAAGTCCTTAATGTCAATCAGCTTGGTATAGGTGCTACCCTCGCCTTTCTTCATAAGGAACACTTTGTAAGTAGAAATAGCCATGATAAGTTACCTCCTGTAAATAGTGTGATTTTTGTCTATCACAGCCCGATACCGTCCGAGCATACGATAGATTGTTGCGTCCTGTGTATTCGGTATAGGTTCGAGAAGCATACGAGTGAAATTGCGTTCCATAAGAAGTTCATCTATGAAAGCGGCAATCTCCTTACACTCGGCTTTCTTACCTGTTTTTTTGTTCGAGTAGACATTAAGCTCATAAGTCACCGCCGCATGATTTTCCTGTCCACTCTGTGTCTGCGAGTTTCGGAATGTGGCGTTGTCTATCTCCACGAGAGATACGCAAGGAAAAGCGGAGGGTGCGCTGACATATTCGCCTGTCATAAAGATTTTCGGGTATTTCGCCCGTACCTTTGCGGAAATCTCCGAGAAGATTTCCTGTTCTGCGTCAATCATGCGAACACCTCCCTTGCAATCTGTACGACCTCTCGGCTTACGGTCTGAACGGCATTGTGCATCGGCATTGCGGCAGGAGTACCATGAGTGATTTTCAACTCTCCGTCCTCATAAAAGCCCCATGCCTGTTTTCTACCATTCCTACCGAAAGTGCCTATGGCAATCGGAGGATTGGGAACGCCCGTAGTAGTGGCGGCAAAAGGGGTCGGGGACGAGCCAGCCGAGCCGTTATGATAAACACCCGCACCAAACTCAACCCACACAGCGTCCGTTCCATCAGCGACAACAGCGAAGTAATCTCCACGGTTCTCTGCCCGAACATCAACGCTTGCCTTGCGAGGATTACCGCTTTTCTCGGTCAAATCGTCAACGATTGCACCATTAAAGCCGCTCTGTGCTTCCTCGGCTAACCTCTCGGCTATCCGTCTTAGAAGTTCCTCGCATTTACTCTTAAACCCCTCTTTGTACTGTGCCAATTCTTTTATGGCACGGTCTATATCCTGTTCCGATAAGCCAAACGAAATAACTTTCCTACCCACTTACGCTCACCTTACTTACTGCGTATGACACGCTGTTCAAGCTCTTTGCGACTTTCTTGACGATGTAATCATGGGGCGTTTTAACCTTGCCCTCACTATCAACTGCCAAAGAACCGTCCGCATTTAACTCCGGCATTGTGTCAATCCACAAAATCGAATATTCGTCAATGGGAGGTGAGTCATTGTCCATAGCGATTACTTTGTCGTAGGACACATTCTCGCCAAATTGTCGAGTCTGCGTTTCACCCTTTGCCGCCGAGATATTAGCAGAACTCTTAACGGGATTTCCGTGCTGTACATCGTACTCACCCGTGTCATTCCCGTACTCGTCAACGATAGGGACACGCTTTGAAAACAGAGCGTAGTAGAAATCGACCTTGTTTCTCTGCATACACCTCATGGGGTTTCCTCCTTTGAGGAGAAAGTACCAACATGGGGAGTAATCGTCTTGAGCATAGAAGTGGGAACATCAGCATTTTCGTACTGTCTCGTAATACCGTTTTCAGTATGAGAGGTCTGCCCCTCCGCTCCACGCTTGTTCAGCATATAAGCCGCAATCTCTACTTGCAGGAAATCATACTTGGTCGGAACTTCCGTCACATCGTCCTTATACGGATAGGCTTTGGTGATAATCTTCCTACCAGCCAAAGTAAGATAGGTGGACAGCACTTCGTCAGTATCAGAGCCGCCAACCATAGCTTTGAGCATTGTTAGCTTTTCAGCGTCCGTCATGTTGCCCACCTCCTAACTTACGCCGCAGTGATTTCGTACCAACCCTTGGTCTTCGGGTTATCACTCTCTGCGGGAACAACCGCCACATAGCCAAGACCGCTCTTGGTATAGTAGGTCTTACTCTCCGAAACCTGGGTATCGGCGCTTACTGCCGCATTACCCTTGACAATCTTGACGGCGTAACGAGCGTCCGTCAGAGCGGGGAGATAATACTTGCGGCTGAAAATAGTGTTCTTACGGGTGTTAGCGTCACCAGCGTCACGGGGCGGGGTCTCGACCTCAACACCCTTTTTGTTGAACAGAGTGACAGCCTGTTTCGTTGCCACACAGATAGTGCCGGAAACAGCATCTTTCTTGGTGTAGATGTTGACACCCGCCACAGTACCGACATAGCCACTACGGGCAAAGGACTCAACATACTGCAAGCTCTGGCCCAGTGCCTTACGCAGAGCGGCTACATCGTTGGGAGACACGAAAGCGAAGAAACTCACGCCCTCGATGTTCTCAAGGTTTAACATAGCCTGTGCGTCAGCGAAAGCGTCAAAGCCGAGAGCGGAGACAACAACGACCTGCGTAGCCTTGTTGAACTCGGCGAAAATGTCAGCATTGACGGTATTGAACATATCCGTACCCATGTGACGAACGCCGACAGGAACCAGCATGGGGTCGGTCATTTCCTGCTCGTCATAATACTCAAAGCGGTTCTGAGCCATGAGGATTTTATACTCAAAGGGAGAGTAAGTGACCTCAATACTCTGAGTGTTGCCAGCGCCCATAGCCAGCTTTTGAGTGGCGCTGGTTGCGCTGTATCGGTTGATTTTGCGGGTCATACCCGCCGTACCCACGAGGGAGTTATCCACCGTGCAGAACTGCTGGAGGTCGAGGTGAGAATTGAACTGGTCTTCAATCTCGTTCGACAGATAAAAGTTATCGTAAATCTTATGCGCCATGATTAGTTACCTCCTGTATAAAGTTCTTTGTATTCCTCCGGGTGTTCCTGCGAGAACTTGAGTCTGTCGGCAGGAGACATTTCACGGAGAGTCTTAAGCGTCATGGTTTTGCCGTCCCCATCGGGGGTAGGCTTAGGGGTGTTTTTCAGAGCTTCAGCACGAACCTTTTTCTCAAAGGCTTCAAGGTGCTTCTTCTGATTGGCAAAGACCTTTTCGATTTTGCCGTCTGCCATAGCTTCGGCGGTTTCATCTGCGAGAGCTTCTTCGTAACCGAGAGCAACCAACCGTGCCTTATTCTTGGACACAACCGACTCACGGCGTAGAGCGTCAAGCTCTTTCTGCATGGACTCCCGCTCCTCCTGCTCTTTCTGCTTGGCGGCTTCATCGTCCGTCAACTTATCCCTCAGTTCCTTTTTCTTTGCGGCAAGCTCGGAAGCGGTCTTGTCAAACTGCTCCTTGCTTACAAAGCCGGACATATCGGGGTCGGGAACATCGTAGGCTTCAAGAGCCTTGAGCTTGTCCTCTACGGACATTTCTGCATAACCCTCAATCTTGCTTACATCAATCTTTGCCATAATAGATTTCCTCCTTGCGTTTTACCGAGTTCTCTCTCGTATTTTTGTGCGATTTTCGGTTTCTCTACCGTGTGCGATTTAAGGTTTCTCTACCTATCCCAAACGGCTCACGCCGTCTAAAATCATTCGTTGTTTTCGGGGTCGGGCGTTGGGGTCTGCTCCACCAACTTCGCTTGTTCCTCCTCATAATACTTCACGCTCATTGCATACGCCCGTTCGGGGTCGATGAACAAACCGGAGTGCTGGAAAGCGAGGAGCGGGTGAATTTTGTTATTTTGGAGCATGGACACAAGAACCTGTGACTTGCTCTGAATGTTCTCGTAGTTCCGGCGGGTGAACTGCAACTCAATATCCTTGAGTCCCAAATTCAAATCGCTCAGTTCACGACAGATACGGAGAACCAGCTTGAGCATTTTCTTCTCCGATTTCTTGAACATATTCTCGCTGTCCTTGGCTCTCGCTTCGGCAAGCGACCAACCATCACGAAGAAGTACCGCCGCCCCTGTATCAGAAGTGGAAGTACCGCCGTTACGGTTCGGCATACCACAAATCGTAAGGATTGCGTTATAACAGTCCTCTTTCAAGGTCTGCGTCTGCGACTGGTTGAGGTCGGTAGTAACGACACCCACATCTGCGTTTGCACCGTCCACAGACTTGACCTTGATTGCACCAAGCTGTAAGAACTCCTCATACTCCTCTTTGGAAATATCGCAGTTAATGAACTTGATAAATGCCTGTATCACCTGTTCGATACCGTCCATGCGGTTAGAGGTGATATTGTTCAGCGTGTCAAGTAGCGGGAGAACAATCTCGAAAGAACCGAGTCTTGCGTTATTCGCCGGATACTCGAAAATGGGTATCATATCGAGGGCGTGGGGCGTGGACTCTTTCAAAATCCCGTCCTCTACGAGATAGTACATATTCTCGGTATAAATCGAGTAATGGGTAATCTCGTTATCGTCCTTGCTATACTTGACTGCCATAACAGGCTTATTGCCGATTTCGTTCGAGTAGACAACAAATGTATCTCTTGGGTCGAGCGTATACAGTTCAAACGGGGCTTCGTCCTCCTCTCCTTTTTCATCGGGGAGAACCAAACGATACGCCGTACCGCAAATCATCTGCCACTCGACAATCTCTTGGTCTTGCGCCGCTTTGTCTTCGGCGAACATAAGCTCATTCAGACGGGTAATGCCCTGTGTGATTTCCTCGCTACCATTCTTACCGACATACTGAATAGGCTCACCGCAGAGGTAGCCCACCTTGAACGACACGATTTCATTTGCACGGTTTTCAACAATCCTGTTGGTGATTTCGGGGCGAACCTCTTTCTGGCGGTGAAGAATGGGTTGCTTTCCCTTGTAATACTCCCACAGGTAATCAATCTCGGAGCGATTGAGGGCATGAACGGAAAGAGCCTTGAGAAGCACATCGACCACATTTTCGTTTGTGATATTTGTCACGCTTGTCTTAATGACCCTGCGCCCAAACATCTGTCGTGTTTCCGATACGGGCTTGGTCTCGTCAATCACATTCGCCACGGTTAATCCCTCCTTGCCGTGAAAATAAAGAAAGCGCATGAAAGTTCGACCAAAAAGGTCTCGCAATCATGCGCCATAAAAACTATATCTTGTATTTCACTCTGAATTATAACACAATATCTTGTGTTTGTCAATACTTTCCGTATTATTTCCTACCACGGACGCTGAAATATTTCAACCTTTTGCCCCGATAGAGATTGTGCATACTCGGCAAGCATAGCCATTCCATCGGGTACATCGTCATGCTTGTTTTTACCCGCAACTGTATAGGAGCAGAGCATATCCATCATTTTCCCGTAATCGGATTTTTTCTGATAGAGAGAAGCGTCCTTGAATAGGCAATGCTCCTTGACCCATGCGCTATTGACGATAATTTTGGTTTCCTTATTCGCCGTGGTGAACTTGGTCGTAATGTGGGTAACACCGTTTTTCTTCTTCACCTCGTCCTGTATCTTCTCAGCTACACGCCTACCCGCAGAATTAGACTCGAAGCGGCAAGACTTGACCTTATCACGCACAAGGATTTCAGTCAATCGAGCGTCCACGACATTCGGCAAGCCGTTGTCGCACACACAATCATCAATGTAGTAATCCTGCCCGTACACATACGCCACAGGCAAAAACGCATAGTCCGTACCTTTGTCCTTTGTGTCGCAGATACCGATAACTGCGTCCGGGTCTTCCTTGGGAAGCTCGAAGTACCGCCGCAATTCGTCAGCGGAATAGACCATGCCCTCACGCTCAATCGGCTCGTTCATGTACAAGGCTCTCCAACTCGCTTCGTCCATGATGTTTCTCTGCTCATGATAAAACTTGGTCGTAAATCCAACACCGTAGGCATAGTCAAAATTCGACTCGTCATTTTCATCGAGGGCAGGAATGACGATAAACTTCGCACGGTCACTATCTCCGTATTCCGTCTCAAGCCGTCCGATTACATCATGCACAGACCACCGTGTAGCGATATGAAGCTCCTTACACTTATCACCGATTTTACGCTGTCTCAAGTCCGTAGTATAGGTTTCCCACAGCTTGTCAAGCCGCTCCTTGGACAACGCTACCTCGATACCGCTTACCAAATCGTCACAGTATAGGAGGGTAGCGGCTCGATACAAACCCGCATTGCCCGTACCGATAGATGTAAATTCGAGTGTTTCAAATCTCTGTCGCTTGTCAATGTCGATACGACAATCCTTTGCGTTGGTATTCGAGACATTAAGGCCTGGGAAAACATCGTGCCACAAATAATCTCCGTTGGGGTCGAGTATACGCAATACTTCATCGTACACCCCTCGAACAAAAGAGTTCGAGTGAGAGCCTGTCAACATGGGTTCATTCGGTATCTTACCCGCAAGCCATGTGAGGAAAAAGATAGCGAGGGTTGTTTTGCCGGAGCCGGGTGGGAGAGAGATAGAGAGCAAGTTCAGTTTATCGTCCGCCAGCTCTTGCAGACAATCTACCACCTGTTTCAGCACACGGCGGCGGGGCGGGTAAAACTTCTTGTCGGGCGGTCTGTTCCACTCAACATAGAGGAGATAGCTGTCGAAATCATACGGAGCGAGGGCAAGACACACTCGCTTGTGGAGAGCGAATATATCTCTCACATCATCGTCCGACAGCTTTGTATCTCGAATAGCTTTCTCGCAGAGAGAGGAGAGGGTTTTGAGGTAATCAATCCCCAACTGCCATGTTTTCTCGTCTTTCATTGCTTCTTTGCTCATACCATACAGGTCAAAGTAAGTCTGATAAGAAAACGGCTTCTTCTCAATCTGCTTCAAAATCGTTTTCAGTAATTGCTCCATAGCGTACCTCCAAAAGAAAAATGCGTTACCGCCATGAGGAAGACCCCATGTGCGATAACGCACCGCTTAATACCTGTTGTTTTTGAGAAGATAATAGAGAACGACAAGTGGTAGGATAAGAATACAGACAACTACCACGAATAAACTCTCTTACCGATGGATTTCATATCGGCGGTCGGCTCTCCTATGAGAACTTCCACCTCGGAATTGTCCCCAAGGGCAAAGAAATAAAGTACATCAATAGACTTGCCATTCCGTATCTCTTTCGCCATATTATCTTCTTCACCATCTACGCTGAAATATCTGTCGAGTTCAACATCATTCTGAAATGCCCTTACCGCAAAACAGGAAGCGGCATAGCAAGGGTCTTGACCGTTATTGGTATAAACGGCATGAACACGAAGCATTTCATTGCCGTTATTATCAATAAACTTCTCAGCTTCGCCAAGAGTGAGGGTAAAATCCTCAAAAGTAGCTGTCTCAGTAAGCTCTTTCGAGGGCTGGGTGGTATCACCGCAACCAACCAAGCTACAAAGCAACACGAAAGAGACTAAAAGCAATACAAATCGTTTCATAACAACCTCCTACAAGTAGTAAAAGTAGTTCAAATTCAAGATTTCCGGTAACTTTCACCAGATAGCCGTCCTACTGGCAAAAGTTTACGCAAAAACGGGTTTTCCACTACTTTTACTACTTCCCGACCTCGAAATCTGCGCCTGTCGGCACTTCCGAAAGAAAGTAGCTTCGCTCATACCCGATTGCTCGATTGCCTGTTTCAACGGCAAATCTCCATTCGCCCATGCAGTAGCGGCAACATAAAACTGCTGTGTAAGCGGGAGGGGCTTTCTGCCCTTATACTTACCCTGTCTCTTGGCAATGGCGATACCCTCCGCTTGACGCTCAAGAGTATTTTCCCGCTCAAACTGATAGATAGCGGCGAATACCGTCATAACAAGTCGTCCCTGCGGTGTGGTCGTGTCGATTTTCTCCTTGTCCGAAACAAGTGAGACCTTTTTCTCCCCAAGTAGATGGACTGTGTTGAGCAAGTCCTGTGTGCTACGGGAGAGACGGGAAAAGGACTCTACATAGAGCGTATCGCCCTCTCGAAGAAACGACAACATTTCTTGAAACTGAGGTCTGTTGGTGTCTTTACCGCTCAGCTTCTCAGAGAAAACCTTTTCCACACCAAAGGATTTCATGAGTTCGTCCTGTCTTGCCGGATTTTGTTCCGTGGTGCTTACTCGTACATAACCGACCCTCATGTACTCACCTCCATTACTGTTCTCGCTTCACATAGGTAAACTCAATGTCATAGCCGAGTGCTTCCATCATCTTCACAAAGGTCTTGTTCACAATACCATCTTTCTTCTTGATGATACGGTTGACATACTGACCTGTCGTACCAATGGCTTCACCGAGCTTTTCCTGCGTGGTATTACCCTCAAGACATTTGACCTTTACATCGAGTTCAAGATTATTGCGTACCATAGCGTACCTCCTTGATTGTGATGGTTAGAGTATAGCACAGGAAAAAGGAAAAGTCAATACTATTCGGATAAGAATTTATCTAAAATTAGCCTTTTTATATTTTTCGGCTACTCGGCGTACTCCCTGCGCCCTTGGCGGGTATCCCCCGCCGGGGGTATGCCGCCTAGCCGCTTTTCGGCACGGGGTACACCTCCCGCCGCCGTCCCGCCGTGCTATCAATAAAGCCCCGTTTGCCTTGATAGTACAACCAAAAGCCCAGCAACGGCTCTATTGATAGTGCATTGTACCGCTATCAATAGAACATACCCCACGGACAGCGGGAACAGCTTGCAAAAGTAAAGCTGGGGCATATATAACCATACCCCCGCACAACGCACCAGAACGCCCAGAACGGGCGCAACGGCGGCGAGAGTATAGCAACATACCCCACGCAATAAAAACCCGTACAACGCCGCCCAGGGCGCAAATAAACCCCCGCCGCAATAGCAACGGGGATTTACTGTTATTTATTCATATTCAGCAATTCAGCCAACACAACCAACGGAAAAAGCAATATGCAAATTATAACCATGCGCCGCCCTCCATTATGAGAAAGTAAAACGGCGTGTTTCCGTTGTGCGGGTATATTTTGCGGCAACCTCCGGCAATTCCTTTTTAATTGCCGTTGTATCAATGCGGGAAGATATAACCGCCTTAAAAGTAGCTTTATGTTCCGTTCCCGTCAATGTGTCCGTGTTCCGCTCTTTCATGATTGCCTTTAATTCATCTTTCAGCCCGTCAATAATGGCGGCTGTTTCCTCCTGCAAACGGGTATATTGTGCAAGCTCCCGCATGATAGTATCAATATTTTTCATTGTTTACACCTCCACAATTTTTAGAACATGATACCGCCCCAACACGGAATAAATAGCGGATTTATTCGGGGCGTAGTATTCGCAAATACCATAATAACGAGTTTGCACCCAGTATTTTTTACAGTATTCACGGAATGAAAACGCCCATCCGCCTATTTTAACCGTTGCCGTTTGGAGCGTTTCAAGTGTTGCGAAACGGTTATAATATTCTTTTATGGCGTTTTTATCGCCGTTGTCATACGCCGCCATTGCAACCGCTGGCCGGGACTGTAAAACGCTTTCAAGCGGTACCGGCTCCCAATTTACAAATTGATAATATTTCATAATTAAACCCCCATTCTAATACATTCATCAAGCGGAATTCTGTAATCATGTACCCGGAAAAACGCCGCCCCTTTCCGGGTATATTGTACCTTTACACGGTGATATTGTTTTGCAGCTTTACCGCCATACCACGCCCCGGAAACACAATAAATATAATCGTCAATGCCGTATTCAATCCCGTGAATTTCAAGCCCATTCAAGCCGCTATAATATGCAACGCTTTCCCGGCTTTCGCAATATTCCCGTTTATTCATTGTTTACCACCTCCGCAATAAACGCCCGTGCCAGCTGTTTAAGCTGTTCCCGCTGTTCCTCCCACGCAAGCGAATAATTATAACGGATTGTTTCCGCTTGCTTTTCGTACCGCTCCCGCAATTCATAGGACGGGCGAACATTCCCGAACGGGGCGTAACCCGTCACAACGGCAACCCCGCCGCCTATATCGTAAATATCAGCCGCCCACCCCTCCCGGCGTTCGGTGTATGCAACCGGGTTTTCATAATTCAAAAGGTTTTGTAAACCGCAATAGGGAACACAAATAACCGTATTATAATTTGCTCTGATTGCCTTTTGTGTTGTCTTAAATTTCATTTTGTTTTACCTCCCTTTAACCCATCACGGGCAACCGCACAAATTCAGCTTTACCCATTCCGCAAAATGCGGCGATATGCCGTCCCGTTGTTGCGCTCCAGCCGTCCCACATTCTCACAAGCTCCCCGGCCGCCGTCCTTTTAATAATCGGCGTGTTATAGCTGTAAAGCGTTTCCGTCCCATCGTCCGCAACATAAACTTTTGCTTTTCCGTAAAAGCTCTTCCGGCCGTCCGTGGGGATTAAATCATAAATTTTCATGTTGTTTACCTCCTATAATCTAAAACGGATTGTTTTCTTGTCTCTTGACGATTATATGTTAGCACAATTCGGATTTCTTGTCAACCACTTTTCTATAAATTTTCAATCTTTTTTGTGTTGGCTGTCCATACATATAATATAGAAAAGCAACCCGCCGCAATTTCCCAATGTTCCTACATTTTTACTATATTACATTAAAACGCTAAAGTGATACCCGCCAAATCCGCACGATTTTGTGAAAAAATCCGCCCCGAAAACCAAGCTGAAATCTCAGCCAAATTCTCGGAGCGGGTCTGCATAGTCGATAGTCGCAAAGTTGATAGTCGCAAAGTCGATAGTCGGAAGTCGTTAGTCGCTGTCAGAGTCGGAGTCGCTATGAGAGTCGATAAGATACCGAGCCTTGATAGAGTCGGGGTCAATGTCAGAGTCGTTGTTCGTGTTGGGTGTGAGAACATACTCTGTCTTGTCTTGATAACGGAAGTTGTTCTTGCCAAGGAAGATACCCGCAACGGGGTTGACCTTGCCGGAGTTCATGTAGGTTTCCCATTGATTTTCCATCATAAAGTACGCCTTTTTAATGAAGTCCGTCACATCGGGGCGCAGGTTTGGCATATTTCCACGCCCTCCAAGGGGTGTATCGTTCACAACAGCGTGTAACCATTGTCTCGAATGTCCATTCAACGCAATAGCCATTCCTGCCACAGTAGGCTTCAAATCAGCTTCCGCATAAATCCCGAAATACTCCGAGAGTCGCTGTGCAACCTGTTCAACATCGTCCATGTCAATGTTTTTCAGATTGAGGAGCTTAATACTTATCCCCGTGATTTTTGCATTGTCACCTGGCTCAAGGTCGAAGCCGTTCATACCAATCACAGGTGAGTTTCCTCCACGGGGTTTCATCTTTGCTTTTTTAATCACCTGTACTTCATCATTCTTCTTATTTGCCATCGGTTTTACCTCCTAAAAGTCGTTTCAAAAGCCATGTTCTAATGTCTATTTTGCCCCGTACAGACCATTAAAACAGACTCCTATGATGTAATAGAGTCCTCTCCCCGGAGAACTTCTTATTCTTAATGGAGAAGTAGTAAAAGTAGTGGAAAATCAGTTTTTCCGGTAACTTTCGCCAGATAGGGGGTCTACTGGAGGACTTTTACGCAAAATCCGATTTTGAACTACTTTTACTACTTCACGCCGTTTTTAGCAAAAGACAATTTTGCAATCTCATTCGTATTAAATTCCAAATGTCGTTTTTTATAAGTTTTCAACACGAATAAGACTATTTGCGTATTTTATCGTAAATCTCCTCTAAACTCTCTTTCACGACCACAAATTCGTCCTCCTCGATGTACCCTTTTCGGAAGTCGAAATGAGCGTGACGAGCGAAAAATTGTTGACCTCTCGTAGTCGTTAAAAGCACAAACATTTTCTTTACCTCTCTCGGTTGTAAATAATGAGTGCAATCACCGAGCCAACCGAAATGCAGCGAAGAAAGCACTCACAATGTAGAGAATACTCATTCTATCAGTCTCCTTATTGTCACCGTTTGCAAACAGGCGATTTTATAATCCTTGCCGCACTTCCGATGTAGGAAGTCGAGCCTTGCGGACTCCTCACTCGGATAGGTGAGCATTTGACGATTGCTTGTCCGTTGGTGAGGAGGGTTGTAGCGGTAATCCGTGCCGTACACAAACTCACCTGTCTTCACATTGATTATCGCAAACATACAACAGCTTCTCAGCCCATAGGACGGCTTCATGAAAGGTGTCGAAGTGCTGTGAGTGTTCACCCACATACGCCATATAACCGCCCTCCACACGCTCAATCCTCAAGGCTTTTGCCCTCCTTTCGATAGAGTTTCATGTACTCCTTGAACGAAAGTCCCATAGCGTCAGCGGCAATGTGTAGGGCTTTCTTCTTTGCTGTCGGGGGACAGATAGGGACGCTTTCGCCCTTGAGGTGGGCGTACCACCTATTCGACCCCCGCACTTTTGAGATAATGTACATTACTCGCCCTCCTCGGCGGCAAAGATTTCCGGGTTATCCTGTATTACCATGTGAAGCACATTGGCAAGCTCGTCCACTTTCTTTTCGTCATGCTCGGAATAGCCTAAATGGTAGAATATTCCGTGAACTATTTCGTGAAGCAAGTCGGCTTCCATTTTCGCCTGTGCGTTCGGGCAAATGCGGATAATCAAATCTGTGTAGGAGATTTCCCCTGTATAGCCTACATTTCCGAGGTCGAGCTTTCGGGTGATTTCCACCTCATAGGTTTTCGCACCAATTTTTACTTTCTTGGGTATGTTCATTCTAATCTCTCCTTATCGTTCCTCGCACCCACAAGGGCGGCGAGTTCATTCATAAATTCGTTGGCTCTGTCAAGGTCAATGAAAGAGCCGTACACCGTACAGGTGTTGCCTTTCTCTACACAGAGACAGGGCTTCTTTCTATCGGGAAAACGGTATGCACCGATTTTCACACTCCCGTCAACGGTTAATACTCTCGGCATTACACTACCTCCATTTCGTTGAGCTTTTTGAGCCATTTCGTTTTGATAATATTTTCCAAATAGTCAGCGTTATACTTTGGGTTAGAGGAAATCACAGAGAACGGTCTGCCAAGTTCGGTTTCTCTAAGCCGCTCAGTTTCCCGCATTTTTTCAATCATATACTGAAAATGGTCGGGATAATATTTGTAGAGGTAAGCGTAGTTGAGATACGAGGAAATGGGGCAATACATACAACCGCAACGCTTGTTGGTTTCGTAGAAGTGGTTGAAAATCGGTTGTGTTTTCGCCCATTCCCAAATCCCGTCCTCAGTAATACCGTTCTCCGCAAGCGGGTAGCGTTCGACCTTTTGGGCGTTCAAGCGTTTGTTGAAACGGCGTTCTTCATCGGCGCAGTAACCTATGTAATGCACGACATAGTAGCCGAGAGAGTTTAACCATTCGGATAATTGCCGCTTTGCGTCCAGCTTGTAGGCACTATTACACCACCTTGCCGTCCGTGTCGGGAAACCATAGATACGCCCTGTTTTGGGACTGGCGTTGTAGAACCATTCCTCCCATGCCCTACGGGGCTTAATTCGTACAAAACGAATACCGAACCGTTTACACTCTGACTCCATGTAATCAATTACATCATGAATGAACGGGTAGTCGATTTCGAGTTCAAAGTGAACCACGCCATCAAGCGGGTATCTGTCGAGGTTATGAAGAATATAATTCAACATATATAGGCTGTCTTTTCCGCCGGAAACACTCGCCCAATACGAGGGGCGCAATGCGATTTCGCTACTCATTACACTACCTCCTTGAGCTTCACACCCCAATAGATAACGAACCCGCTCGAAGTCGATTTCCTTTCAAACCATTCGGGGTGTCGTTCCATTTCGGAATTGAATTTACGGGCAGAGAGGATAAATGCACCCTCGGACTTCGCCCACAGCTTGTAGGCATTATAGAGGTCTTTCGCTTTAATATTGGCTTCCTCAGACTGTACACAGCGGCTCTCAAGGAATTGCAATACAAGGTCGTTGTCCCGTTCATAATTCCGCACGACCTGTGTAAGCTCCTCGCTCATGGCAAGCCCATGTTCCTTGTAGCGGATATACCCCCGGACAAGCCACATAAAGATACCGCTCATTGCTTCCATCGTAGTAAGCTCGTCCTTGAGGTGGGTGTCCTGTTCCTGCGGAGAGAAATGCCTGTTGAACTCGATAACCTTGATACGCTCAGAAGCGAACAGGCTCTTGTCTGTTACAAGCGGTAAATCGTTACAGGAAAGCCATAGCGTGAATTGGGGCTTATAGGTGATAGCACTCTGATAGAGCGCACGGGCAGAAATCTCCTCACCGCCTGTAAGCTGTTTGATTTTCTCCTCGTCCATCTTGCCGTATTCATTGCTCTCGGACATAGTAACAAAGCGTTTGCCCTTGAGTCCGGCCAGCGTGGGGGAAGCGGCTTCTGCGTCTTTCTGCCTGTCACCCTTACAAATCATGCCGACAGGCACGACCTTTGAATAATCCCCAAGCATATACTCAATCGTGTTGAGGAGGGTACTCTTACCGTTGCGGGTGGTTTTGCCATGCAAGATGAACATACACTCCTCATTGCTCATGCCGAGCATGGAGTAACCCAAAGCCCGTTGCAGGAAATCAGCCTTATCATGATTGCTCTCGGTGACTTCATCAATGAACTTCTCCCACCGCTCACAGCGAATGTCACGGGAAACGGTGTGTCGGAAGTTCGTCTGCATAGTGAGGTAATCGTCCCACCTCGGCTCACGGAAAGTGAAGTCAGAGAGGTCGTATGTACCGTTCAAGCAGTTAATGAGGTAGGGGTTAGCGTCAAACTGTGCGGCGGTAATTCTCAGTTCGCCCGTAGCGTCCTTTAAGATACGGTCACGCATACGGCGGTCTCCCATAGAGTTTACGAACTTGGTGTACGCCTTGCGGGTATCATCGTCCGTGATTTCTCCGCAGTAGAGTATCATCAACCGCACGAAGTCTTTGATTTTCTCGGAGACAAGGATTGCACCCTCGTCCTTGCGCCACGCCCCCTCATGATAAGTGAACCAGCTCTTGTGTTCGGCGCAGTAACGGGCTTCTTTGCTGTACAGCACACCGAACAGGTTCGCCATGCCCATTTCCGACCACTCGAAGCCGCTGGAAGTCTCGTCCGCTCTTTCGGGGTGGTAGCTCTTAATCATGTACATTTTGTCGGACAAATCCTCGTCCATGATACATCTGCCATTGCTCAGTTCAAAAAGCTCTCTGTCAACACTTGCCATTTGCTCACCCCACTAAGTCTTTGAGGTGGACAATAATGCCGTCACACTTCTCAAGCCTTTCTCCGTTTTTCTTTAACTCAGCGTCCTCGAAGATGAACAAGTGTCCCTCATGGTCGGTGGCAAGCCCACAGCCATTTGATACGAGGGTCAACTTGAGCATTGTCAAAGCCCGGTTAATTCGCTGTTTGACAACTTTCTCCATAATGCGTCCTCCTATACCTTGTGTATATCTCGATTTACCCGTTTACGGGCTTCTTCATCGGTCATTTTCTCCGTACCCTGCATAATACCCTCGATGGTGTCATGCAGGAGGGAGAGACGCTTTGCGTCCTCCTCGACCGAGATAGATTTGATGTACTCTGCAATGAGCCTTGCGTCATTGAGCGTCCAATGCGGCACTCTGCCGCTACCGAACAGACGCTTACCAACAGCGTTTATCGTTGCGGGTGTAAGACCAAGCTCATACGCTATCTCGGCGTTGGTGTAGATTGTTTCGCCTTTTGCGTTAATCATGGTTATTCCTCCGTAAGTCCGAAAGAGCAACGGAGAGCAGTATCAATACGGCTCATTTCCTCTTTCGTACAATGTCTAATAAAACTCTGTAACCTGTCCTTTGCGATTGTCTGAACATTTTCGCAGAGGGCAATAGAGGGGACTTTGCAAAGGACAGGTGCATGAGTAGGGAGATGTTTCTTGTCTTTCGAGGTGAGGAAAACGACCTCAACATACGGTGAGTGCCGATTTCCTATATTGTTCGAGATAATAACGGCGGGTCTGTTTCCGTGAGGTCTGCTGTCCACTACTGCCTTGCCCTCTCGCACGAACCAAATGTCACCTCGGTAATATCGTCTGTGCATAGTGTGTTCCCTCGTCTCACACGCCCCATAAAGGGGCGTGATTTTAGATTTTGAAAGCGGGGCGAACACCGGCGGCGTTGGAAGCGGTGAGGTAGGGCGCAAGACCATAGTCGGCGACAGAGGCGAAATTGGCGGCTGAGTCATTGGGCGTGTTCTGCAACCAGTACCATTCCCAAGCCCCCGTGTCCTTGCCATGGAAAGCGATACGGTTTCTAATATCACCCATGAGCGGGAGGTATTCGCCGCCGACCTTATCCTCGTAGGGGTTCTTTCCGAAAACCTCCATAGCGGTGAGCAAACGGAGCTTATCGTCCTTATAGACGGGCTTCATACGAGCCTTGAGGGAGTCGGGGAAAGCGTCAAGGATTTCCCCGTTGAGCTTTTTGCGGAGCGAACAGGATTCATAACCGCCCTTGTTGGTATTGCTATCGTTCATGGGATATTCGGTCTTGAGACAATCTACGAACACAAACAGCATACCGTCAGCTTCTTTCCGCATAGCCATAGCGGAGACTTCTTCGCCCGTCTTGAGGGTGAAGTCAATAATGTCACCGACTTCGTATTCATCGGTCTGCACCGTAGTAGAGCGGCGCACGGTCGGTTCCTCGGTCCGAATGTTAAGGAATTTCTCGAACTCAGCGAGGAGAGTCTTCTTTTCGGTGTTAGTCATGATTTTATCCTCCTAAGATTATTTCTTGTCTTGCTGTGATTATAAGATAACACATAAAAGATAGAATGTCAATACCTTTCGGATAATTTTTTATCTTTTTTGTGTTGCATTGCGGAGGTCTGCTACATACGGCAATCCTGCCATCAGAATATTGCAGTATTCGTTCCACTCACTTAGCTTGTGTCCCTGCCGATAATCAAGAATGTTCATCACATTCTCATAGGTCATGGTGACTGTGCGCCGCTGATTGTAGCTTGAGGGAAGAAGCTGTACCATCTGCCGCCACAGCTCCTTATCTTTGGTCTCAAGGTACTTCAAACGGTTCATGTTGAGAGCGTTGATAATGCAGGAGCAGACAACATCTTTCGTCCATCTGTCGCAGTCCTCAAAGCTGAAATCCTCAATGGTGAACTCTTTTGCGGTCAGCTTGTGCATGGTGGAACAGGAATTGGCGGTCGTACCGACCTTGTATGTATCAAACTCTTTCCACCAATACAGCGGAGCGGTAATGTCCATACTAACGAAAATCTGTCTCAGATACTTTCTGTGCGGCTGTCCCGCCGCATACAGCTTCCGCATGAGCGTGAGGTCGTTTTCACCGAGACACATTTTGTCGTAGTCAAACTTACTATCCGACCTGTCCCAGCTGTTCAAAGGGTTTCTCATACCACGGATAGCGTGTTCAAAGCCCCATGTAACGATGTGTTCTACCTTAATCATCGGTTTTTCCTCCTATCGTTTGTACCGTGTTACGCTGTTACAGATAGTCCGCAGTTCATTCTTGCCGAGAGACGGGTCACAGGCTACCGTATTGGCGTACACCAATTCATTGTATATCTGCTGTTTGCTGTAACCAAGGTTATGGAGCATACCCGCAAGGGAGGTAAGGCAGATATTACGGCTTCCCGCCGGAATACGGGGGTAGACCGGGCGTAGCTTAATGCGGTTGTTCTTCGGTGTCTCCCATACAGGGGAATAGATACGACTACCATAGGCGGCTTGTGCCTTGCCGTCCCGCTGTTCGGGAAAATACTTCTCCACCACATAATCAATGGCTTCTTGGTTCTCTACGATATTGCGATAGAGAAGCGTATCTCCCGTCATAATGAAATACCTTGCCGCCTTGTAAATCTCTACCCCCGCAAGGTTGTTCTTGCCCTTAAAAGGAAGCGTCCCACGGAGGAGAATATGAAATCCTCGTCCGCTCTTGGATTTTTCGGTATAGCTTTCGCAATGACCGAGAATATCTGCGGCAAGCTGACTCATAAGCCCGTCCTCGTCATAGCCTATATCAATGTCGATACCCACAATCCCGTTGTCATTGAAAACAAAACCGCAGTAATCGTAGTGACCGTTCTCTACGGCGTTGAGAGCCGTAGAGAAGTCAGACCATGTAGAGGAATTGGTAGAGGAAGCCGCTTCATTTTCAAAGGCTTTCATGGGGACTTTGCTACCGTCATGAGTACAAACCCATTGAGCAAGCGTTTTCAGTTCTTCGGGTATGTTCTCATAATGGTTCATCAGATAAGTCCTCTCCTTTTCGCAACCTTGCGTTCAAGGTCTCCTATGAGCTTCCACAGGGTATCTTGATTGATGTTTTCTTTCTTGGCGAGGTGATACACATTGTCGGGAATTGTATCACCCTCACGATAGAGAATGAGTATGCGTTCTCTGTCTTCGGCTGAGAAATCCTTGAGAGCATTGTCGCAAGCAAGCCAATTCTTTTTGTCAGCGTCAGAGCGGAAAAATTCGGGCTTTTTGTACCGAGCATAGAACCTCATGCAATGCTCAATGTAGGCAGAGTAAAAACTTCTTGCCATTACCTTACTCTCCTCTCTTGGTTTTTCCCGCCTTGGGAGATACGACCATCGGCTCACCCTCGAAGAACCACTTGCCGTCCACGCAAATAGGGTAGTCCGCTCTCTCGGACTCAACCAGAGTGCCACAGTCAATGATGTGCTGTGCCGCAGAAATGGACATTTCATTCTTGGAATAGTCCTTATCCGTCTTGAGCAGGAAAGTAACCTTTCCGCTTCGGTTTTTAAGTTTGTAATTCATGAATTTTCCTCCTTGTTCCATTCGTCAATGTCAATGCCGTATTCCTTGAGCTTATGGGTGGCAAGCCAAACAGCGTCACCGTCCTCCATTTCGTATCTTTTCACAAGAGCGTCAAGCTCCGTGCAAAACCACCTATGGAAGCGTCTCAGCCTTTTGTGACCGAAATTTAGCTTTTCATGGAGAAGCCACAGAATACAAGCGTCAACCTCGTTCATGTTTTTACGGTCAAACTCGGCGCACTGTCTGAGGATTTCAGCGTCAATCGCTTTTTGCTCCTTGGCTGGGAACTGAACACCGAAGATACGACCGTTGCTTCTCTTAAATACCGCCATCGTTACACCCCATGAACATGGGACGCAATCATATCCGCATGATGTGTCCAAAGCACATTAGGGTATCTGTGAACAGCACGGGTGTAATCCCGCCATTCCTCCTTGTCGGTAAACGCTCCCATGTGGTAGCGAATACAGAGAACTTCCTCCTCTGTCAGCTTCATGTGCTGAGACAGAAGCATGACGGATTTATCACCGTGACCCTTGAGGAATGTTTCGGTGTTGTATTCCCATTCGGCGGTGTCATAGATTGGATGGCCGTCAGTAGCTCTACCCGTAATTGGGTGACGGTACTGGTCGATTTTGCAGAGGTCATGAAACATACCGATGATGTAAGGGCTACTGGGATTTCGCCATTCAAGACCATTTTTCTCGGTAAGGTCTACGAGAGCTTTCATCACGGCGCAAGAATGGTCGAACAGACCGCCCTCGTAGTTACCGTGATACTTGGTGGACGCAGGGGCTTTGAAGAAACCATTGCTCACCAACCAATCGACCATATCAAGGGAGATAAGTGGTGTGCCATCGGGCAGTTTCATAATGTTCAGAAATTCTTCTACGGAGATACTATTTCGCATGGTCGTTACCGTCCTTTCCGAAAGGTAGGTCGCATAAATCGGGGTGATGGTCTTGCGTCCACAGCGCACAAAGCAAGTTCCAAAGGAACGCTCTGTCGTGGGGTTCATCGGTATCGCCACGCTTGAACTTGAGGTAATGGCGTACTGCGCTGTCGATGTAGCAATGGAGAGAAATGCCTTTCTCCCAGTTGCGCTCCCCGTATTTGTTGCAACCGTCCTCGTAATGTTTGGAGACCTCCAACATGGCGGTTGGGAGATTTCCAAAATGCTTGTTAGAGAAACAGGTAATCACCTGTACGAGCTTGAACTTGTCCCCGCTCCGTATGTATTCGTTGATACCAATGAGCAAAGGGTCTTTCTCAAGGTTTCCTACTACATCGAGGGGGAGGAGGTCACAACGACCTTTTCCCTCGCAAATGTCCCGCACAGCACCCGTCTTAAATTCTCTGCGCTTACCGCTGTCTTTAAGTTCCATAGTGCTTTCCTTCTTGAGAGGGAGGGGAGAAAAATCTCCCCGTCCCATTATCCGAGCAACGAGTCAAGGTCTAAGCCGCCCGTGGGCTTACTGGTGGACTTCTGAGCGGGTTTGGTGGCGGGAGCGGTCTTGCTACCCTTACCGTCCTTTCCGAGCGTCATAGCACGGGCTACGGGTTCTTCGTCAAACCCATCGGCGGGAGACTTATCACCAAGGTTGGCGAAAGTAACCGTCTTGTTCGGGTCTTTGTTGGACGGGAGCTTGGTATGAACAACCTCCGCTTCGATGTAATGGTCGATAAGCTCCGCCGGGTCAATGTCCTCAAGCTCGAAGTCTCCCATAGCGGTCTTGGCAAAATAGGAGAAAGCGTTCAGAGCTTTTTCGTTGGGTTCATCGTTGCTGTCCTTGATGGAAAAGCGCTCGGTATGGGTCATGCCCTTTGCGGTGACGAGCTTGACTTCGATTTTGCCGAACTCCTCGTCATACTTTGCGTCATAAATGCGGAACACATAAGTTCCCTCCGGGATAAGAACAAATCCGCTCGTCATAGGTATTCTTGCCATCTTACTTTTCCTCCTTGATTGCGCTTACCGTCATGCGGTAGCTGGTGTCCTGTGTGGTGCTAACATACTTGTCATAAACGCCGTCAGCTTTGAGAGCTTCATCGTTATAGACCGTTTTGGTGGTGTCGTTCCTCGCAAGTGTCCAACAGTAAGTCGAGCCTTTAACCTCAACCTTTTTGTCACCGGGACGGAACTGCGTCTTGGCGTATTCCTTGAGAAGTTCCCCGATTTTCTTGAGCCGCTTCTCCTGCTTGGAAATTGCCGCCGTTGCCTTGTCAACCTCGGCTTTAAGGGCTTCGGCTTCCTTAACAAGAGCTTCAATATCCGTATCGGGGGCGAGAGTATTGGTACGGAGAGCCTTGAGGATTTCTGCGTCTTTTCGTTCGTCATAGACGGGAGAAATGCCGCTGTCCACATGGTCTTTCCACCATTTCTCTACACGGGCAACCTTATCAGCGAAATCGGGATAACGCTCAGAGACTTTGAACTCCTTTGTGACGGTGTTCTTGACGCTCGGTTTGTACTGTTCGGGGTTCGCATAATCTTTTTCCTCAAGGAAAGAAGCGACCATGATTACATTGTCAACACCGAGGAGATAAGCGTACAGAGCCGCTTGCAGAGCGTAATATTCGGGAATATCGTCTGCCCAATCCTCGGAACGCTTTGTCGTTTTCATTTCAAGAACCGTGTCAACTGTCCCGTCCTCGTCCACGCCGAGGTAGTCCCACATACCGCCGAAATGAGGGCTTTCGGGGAAGAAATCACCCCATGTCTTATTGAAGTAGTCCTCGCCGTAGCGGTCGGTAGGAGTGATAATGTCCATACCGTAGGACTTCTTCATATAATCAGCCTGTTTCGGCTCGATTGCTTTACCCGCTTTGGTGTAAATCGTGTCCTCGAAGGGCTTCTCATAAGTCTTGGTAATCGCACACCACATTTCAAATGCGGTACTCCACGGGTTCAGACCGAGAATTGTTGCGAACCGTGTACCCGTGACCTTTTTGGTCTTTTTCGGTGGGGCAATCTTAATTTGTTTGCTGTCAAGCCATTCCATTACGCTTCCTCCAACATAGTGGTGATACGCTCAATGAGCGTTTCGCAGTCACTCTTGGAAATCTTCGTAAAGCCCTCGGTCTGAACTGCGATTTTCGCAATCATTTCTTCCTTGTCGGGCTGTGCGTCCTTGAGCTTCTTGAGAACACGCTTGAGACCCTTGAGCTGGGTTTCGGTAGCATTATCGGCGGGAGCGGTCAGTTCCTTTTTGACTTCTTCTCGCTGTTCGGGGGTAGCAGGGGGGGCTTTCGGAGCGGGAGCGTTGTCTTCCTTTTCAGTAGTAGGCTCAATGGTGTCCGGCTCACAAATGTCCAGCGCAATCATATAGAGATAGCGGCGAAGATAGGTCTGAGCAGAGCCAAGAGCCTGTACAGGGTTCACCATCTTGTTCTCGGACGGATAACGCATGGGGCAGGAGAACTGAATTGTTTCATCGGGATTGTCGGTGTTCACCATCGTCATAATCGCCTGTTCATCGGTGAAAGAGACGAGCGGGACAAGACCGACCTCGGTGAAGATACCGATTGCGATAGGAACAATATCGTCAAGCTCAAAATACTTGTACCGTAGTTCCATGTGCTTACCCGACTTTGATACCCCGTGTTCGAGGAACTTTGCCCTCGCCGTGAGTAACCTCTGATAAACATTCATAGGGGTGGAATTTTCTGCTTTCTTGGTAGTAGTGGTAGCCATTTTTCGTTTACCTCCTCTTGGTTTCTTTTCGGGTTTGATACCCATAAAATCGTTAATTCGCTTTTTCGCCATTTCGATGTAAAAGGTTCGGTCTACATCGTCAATGGTGAGTTTGTTGTCGTTGTCGATAATGCAATGTTCGGGTAGCATTTCGATTTTCGCCGTGGACTCGTCCTCGGTCTTAACCTTGAACAGCTTCCCGTACCGCTCGTCCGCTGTTGCGTACACACGATTTACCTTCTGCACAGGCTCTTTCTCACCATCGACAAGATGATAGGCTTCCTTGTATTTCGCTCCCGCCTTTGCTATCAGCTGGAATTGGAATATGTCGGTGCAACCATTGATTGTTTCCTCTACGGGTGTTTTATTAAGGAAGAACTCTTTGAGAGCCGTTGCAACGACGCAAGCGTTGTTATTGATGTTGAACGCTCCCGCCGGGGCGATACCTCTTACGAGATAACCACCTTTGCTCTTGGCTTTGCCGTTCGGCTGAACTTCGATGTAGTTGTTTACATCTTTCTGAGCAATCTGCTTAATGCTGTCTTCCTCAAGCTCGAAGCCCGTTCGCTCTTGCCATTCCTTGAAAATCTCGTCAGCCTTTTCGTAGTAATCTTGATGAAATTCCACCATGATACCGTCCGTGTTAAGCTGTACAATTCTCAAGTTAGGGACTTCCTTGTACAATCGCTCGGCAAGCTCCAAGAGGAATAACTGACCTGTGATACATACTGACCTACCCATAAGAGGGTCAAACAGGTCGTTGTACTTGTTAAGAGAAGCACCATAAGTCGTGTTCACAACGAGCTTGAGTGCATTTGCCGTAGCTGTATCTCCCTCGGCTTTTGCTTTCATTCGGCGTTCGAGAACATCTGAGAAGATTTCCGCTTGAGGAATGTTTCGGGAAGTGTAGCCGTATATCGTCATTAAGTGCGGGTAGTAGCTACCAACATCTTGATTTCGGATAATCTGACCGTCTCCCGACTCTTGCCAAATGTAATTCGGTATCGCTCCGTGAATACCGCCGTAGCCGATTGTGACGGGACACTCACCAATACTGATTTCGAGCTTGTCTGAGAAGACTTCCTTATCCGTTAAGGTTTCGTCCTTCATTTTGTCGAAGAACTCAAACACCTCAGAGGGGATATACTCTCGTAACAGATTATCGGGGTACTGATATTCCCGTTCATCGTCATGGGGTACTTTGCTTGCCTTTAAGAGAGTGGCGGTTAGCTTGGCGTTTGTCATGCTCATGGCTCTAACATCGTCCAAACCAGCCAATCGACCAATGTTTATCTTGTTCTTGAGGTAGTCTTTCCGAAGGTCTATAAGCCGTTCGGTCGTGTCTACATCGTGGTCGCAATAGAACTCGGTTTCTTTGCGTTCCGCTTCTGTGAGCGGTCGGTCAATGCCAAATGGCACTGTGGACTCCTGTACCGACATTCCCAAGTGACCTTCGATAGCTTTAAGGCTCAAGCCCATCTGCATATCATCTTTAATGTCCACATTGTTGAACTTGAAGTAGAAGTCTTTGAGTTCTGGACACTCCCAACCTTGACCGCCGCCGATTATGAAATCGTTGACTCTCTTGATTTCTTCGGGAGTAAAGTCACAGACGATAGCCTTGATAATGAATTGGTCATAGTGCTTCGAGTTGAAGCCTACATAGATGATTTCATCATTGAGACAAGCCTTAACTGCTTCGTTGTCGTTCCAAATCTTTGTCCTTCGACCGGTTTCCTTGTCCTTAATCGAGACCAACCAATCGTGAGCAAAGACCTCTACATCGTAAGTAGCTAATTTCATTATTCGTCACCTCCCAATATCTCGTCTAACCACTTAGAGCGTGGTTTACCGTGTCGTGCGAGTCTTTCCATAGCCCAACGGCATTGATTTTCGGAAATCTCGCTACCGATACAGTCATAACCGAGTTCTTGGCAAGCAACGGCGGTAGTGCCGCTCCCCATAAATGGGTCGTATACCGTTACTGTGTCACCGACTGCGTAAAGAGCAAGGAGCTTCTTGCAGAGGTCGGTAGAGAATGTAGCCTTGTTGAAAGGACAGGTTTCATCGTTGTTCTTGGCTTCGATGAAATTAGATATGTTCTCATAGGCTTTTTGCCCCGTTTTACGGAGACTGGTTACTCGTTTGTTGCAACGAAATGTCTTGAGTTCACCCTTGCGGCAAAAGACGAATACGAACTCCCATATCCGGGTGAGTCTATTCGGGGAACAGGAATTGGGGAGAGCATTTGACTTCTTCCACACAATCACATCGGCTATTGTAAAATCGGTCTGCGTTACTACGGCGGTCACAGCTTGAAACATTCCTGCCGTATTTTCAGCACCATAGCAAATGTTATAGAGGACACTCCCGTTACTGGCCAGCACTCGGTCAAATCCCTTGAAAAGCTCTACTGTAAAATCGCAGTATTCCTTGTCAGTCATATTATCCACATGGGTGTCATACCGCACATAGTCATATTGCCCGTCAGCCACGCTCGTATTTTCAAGGGTTCTCGCCTTACCGGCTTTCTTGTTCGTGTTGTAGAACGGAGAGGTCAATACCACATCAATCGACTTCGGCGATAGCTTTTGCATGGTATCAAGACAGCTTTCGTTGCGAATATCAATCAATTTAACCCTCTCCTTTCTCAATGAAATAAGCCCCTGCCTTTTTATAGTGCCTACACCTCTGCTTGTACGCCCTCATGAGATAACCGATGTTATCCACGAAGTCATACACAATGGGTTCGCCCTTGCCCTCAAAGGTTCTTGCAATACGCCCAATGGACTGTACCACTACGGCGTAATCCTTAACGGGGGTAGTCATAAAGAGTCTGTCGAGTCTCGGTATATCCAACCCCTCTTTGCAGAGAGAATAGGTGGCGAATAGGTACTTTTTGCGTCCTGTCCGCATATCCTCAATGGCTTGCTCTCGTTCGACTTTACCTTTTTTAGAGGTCATTTTGCCGCTCACCATAACTGCGTCTGCTTTCATATTGGCGGGGAGACAGTTCATGAGGTTTTCGAGATGCTCCAACCTGTCGGAGAGGATAAGACAGGAATGTTCGCTCTCCGAGACAATCCATGACGCTACGAAGTGTAGGCGGTCTCGATTGCCGCATAGGTAACTAATGAGCTTTTGATAATTCAATGTGCCGTCCGTGTTCATGCACTCACGGCTCATTCCAACCCCTGTACCGACAGGGCAAACGCCGACTTTCATGATTTTGTCTCCTACGGCTTCCTCCGGTACGGTGTATATGATTTCACCGAGTAGAGCATAGGTGGCGGCAATCATGCCATCAGACCGATGTACGGTAGCGGAAAGACCTATCTTGTGTCGTGCCGAAAGAGCGTTAAGGACTTTATAGAACTGTGTCATTGCAGTCGGTGTTCCCGTGCAACGGTGGCACTCGTCCACAATTACAATGTCCCACAGGTCTTTATATCGGCTCATGTCGAGCTTGCACATGGTCTGAATGGTGGCAAATGTGATACCCTCTCCGATATTGACCTTGCCCTCGGTAATCGTTCCGATAAGGCTATTGTCGAGGTACATTTCCGCTCGGCTCTTACTTTGATTGAGCAAGTCCAATGTGTGAGTAAGCCACAATGCCCGTCTGCCGAACTTTTTTACGAGAGCGATACCCATTTGAGTCTTGCCGCTTCCTGCGGGGCTTTGGAGTATGCCGTATTTGCCCTTATAAACGCTCTCTACGGCTTCTCTTTGATAGGGGTATAACGGAACATCTTTCCCCTTATAATCGACTGGTGACGCTCTGGTGAAGCCCGGTAGGTATTCTGTGTCACTCGGCGCAAATTCGGGAAATCTCCGTAGTGTTCCGAAAGGTAAAACCAACGCTTCACCGTGCTTCTCGTACAAGCTCAAGGTCTTCGGCGTATTACCAAGCCATAAGTGCATACGGAGTTTTTTTGCGTATTCGGGATTGGCTATTCGTAGCTCTTTTTCACACCACTCGACCACGCTTTCGGGGTAGTCCGTGACGGTCAGCATATTTGATACGATAACTCTCACGGTGACACCCCCCTTAACCTAATCCATAAATCAAGAGGAATACCGTCCCGTATCTCTCGCTCATTGAAACTCGCCTGTCTCGCACGATAGCGATTGATTACCGCATGGGGTATCATGAACACTTCGTCTTCAAGCAGGAGAGCAAACCAGCCTTGACCGTTCCCGCACATTTCCCATAAGGTCATGGAAAGGTCTTGATTTTCCTCAACACGGGAAAACGGAAATTTACCGTTGGAACATACCTTGCAATCAATGAGATAGGGGACACCGTTCTTAACGGCTATCACATCGGCTGGCTGTCCACTTTGATTTTGAGCGAGATTATGAACCCAAAACCCCTCTTGGAACAGGAGGTCACAGAACTTGGACTCAAAGCTGTTTCCGAGAGATTTATTAGTGTCCATATTCTTCCTCCAATGCGTTGTACTCGTCACGGAGGATTTCAAGCTCATTCTCAAGCTCAGACACCTTTTCTTTGAGTGCTTCTACGGTTTCTTCGTCCGTATTCTCCTCATAGGCGGCGAGTTCTTCCAAAAGGCGGTGAATGTATCGCCGAGCTTCCCACCCCATGTACTTATCTACGAGTTCTTCAAAGTCATACGGAGTGAAAATCGTTGTGACTTTCTTATCAATCAGCGACAGAACCTCCGGCATTTTTCAGCACCTCCTCATACGCTTGCATGAGAGCAAGGATTTTTTCGGTGTAGGTGGTAGAGGTAATCCCGCTCTCCCTTGCTTTTGCCGCTCCGTAATCTCCCATGTTGTAAGCCATCAGAGCTTTGGTGTAATCACCGTCATACGCTCTGAGATAACTACCGATAATTTTTACTCCGCAGAATATATTCTGATAGGGGTTGAGCATATCGGCGGCTCTGTACTTCTCTGCAAGCTGTGTGTGATTGACGGCGTTAATCTGTAAAAGCCCGTAGTCATTGGTTTTGCTGACGATTTCGGGGTTAAACTGACTCTCATGCTCAACCATTGCCATAATCAGCGTTACGGGAACTTCTTCATCGGCACATATCTCATAGACATACCGTTGGAGACTGTGAGAGAGCGGTACATCGAAGTACACGACTTCGGACATTTCGGGGAGATTGTCTGCTTCATAAACAGGAACTTCTACCGTCTCTGTGAGCGTTTCTGTCTTGGTAACGGTCTTTGCCTGTGACTTTCCAACAAGGAAGCCAATCAACCCGCCGCCAAGGAACAACATGAGCAGAACCACCCACGCTTCGGCTCTCACGACCTTATATCTGTTGACTTTTCTTTTTCTACACTCAGTAGCCATCTCTGAAAATCCTCCTCATTTTTAGGGTCTTGGTAAAAGGCTTCCAAAATACCCACTAAAGGTCTTGCGAGGTCTGTTACTTGTTCATCAGTCAGAATGGGACTCATGTTCGGCAACAATCTTTTCGCACTCCTCAAGCACCTTTTTAGCTTTGGGGTAGGTGTTAATCCCTCTCAAAATGCTCGACATTTCGGGAGGCTGGACTACGATACCTCGCCCTCGCAGTTCCAAAATCATATCCACCTGTTTTAGACCGAGCTTTTCCATTCTTTCGAGAACATTCATTAGCATTTCCTCCTTTCTGAAATTCTGTTTTCCAGAAATCATCTTGACAAAAGGCAGAATTGATGTTATTATTCTTATTGGACTCCTTAATAACAACGCCCTGTCAAAACGCCAATTTTGAGAGGGTCGGCTTCTTACTGCCAAATCCGTTTTTCAGATTTCTTGGTCTTATTATAATTCTGATTGGCAGAGTTGTCAAGAGGTAAATTCTAAATTTCAGAAATTTTTCTGAAAAGGAGGGTATCAACCATGACATTCGAGGATAATTTGAAGCGTATCTGCAAAGATAGAGGGACTACTCCGACTGCCATAATGAAGAAATGGGGACTATCCACATCTAAAGTGTCCGCATGGTACAAAGGCTCTTTGCCGAAGCAAGAGGTACTTATTCGCCTTGCCGAAGAATTGAATTGTTCGGTTATGGACTTCTTTGCAGACGAGGAGGATTTAATTGAAAAAGAAATCGTCCCCAACAATGAGGACGAAAAGGATATATTGCGTATCTATCGTTCTCTGCCCCGTAGAGCGAAGCATGAGTTCATGGCAATGGTATATGAATATGAAAACCGCAGAGAATTAGAGGGGGATAATACAAGTGCTACGGGTTGAGAAGACTGTACCCATAGAACTTTTCAAGCGTAAGCGTACATTGGAGGTGATACTACGAAAGCGGTAATATACGCTCGATATTCGAGCCACAGTCAGCGTGAGGAGTCCATAGAGGGACAGCTTCGTGAGTGTCACGACTTCGCCCTTAAAAATGGCTTCACTATCATCAATGAATACATTGACAGAGCCTTATCGGGGAAAACGGACAATCGCCCCAGCTTTCAGCGGCTTATAAAGGACAGCGAGAAACAGCAGTTTGAAGCGGTGATAATGTACACCCTTGACCGCTTCGCCCGTAATCGCTATGACTCAGCTATCTACAAAGCAAAGCTCAAAAAGAACGGTGTCCGTATCTTTTACGCTAAACAACCCATGCCGGATACGCCGGAGGGCATTATCCTTGAGTCCGTCCTTGAGGGATATGCGGAATACTACTCCGAAAACCTTTCCCGTAATATCAAGCGTGGTATTCGAGAAAACGCTCTGAACTGTGTTGCCACAGGTGGGGCAAATCTGCTTCTTGGCTATACCGTTGGGGAAGACAAAAAATACGCTATCGACCCTACGGGAGCAAAGGTTGTACAGGAGATTTTTCAAATGTACGCAAACGGCTACTCGGCAACACAAATTGTCAATTACTGCAATGCACAGGGCTATAAGACGACACGGGGAAATGCTTTCAACAAAAACAGCCTACGGACAATCCTTAGAAACGATAAATACATCGGCGTATACCGCATGATGGATATTGTCGTTCCGGGCGGTATGCCGTCTATAATAGATAAAAAGCTGTTCGACAAGGTACAGTCCATGCTCAAACACAATGCGTCTGCACGGGCAAGGACAAAGGCGAAAGAAGATTATCTCCTCACGGCAAAGCTCTTTTGCGGTCATTGTGGTTCACCGATGGTAGGCGAAAGCGGTACTTCCAAAACAGGACAGGTTTATTACTATTACAAGTGCGGGAAAGCCAAGCGAGAACACGCCTGTAAGAAGAAAGCAGAAAAGAAAGATTGGATTGAGGAGCTTGTCGTTCGCTTCACGGCTGAAAAAGTGCTGACCGATGAAAACATCAAGAGCATTGCAAAAAGGGCTATGGAGCTTATCGAAAAAGAGTCAGCCGACACAGCCTACTTGGAGGGGCTACGGGCTGACCTCAAGGAAACGCAGAGAAAGATAAAAAACCTTGTCTCTGCTATTGAGCAAGGTATTGTGTCTGCTACTACGAAAGAGCGTCTTGACGAGCTGGAACGAGATAAGACCACCGTCGAGGGGCAGATAGCCCGTGAAGAAATGAAAAAGCCGCTCTTGACTGAGGAGCGCATACGATACTGGCTCACTTCGTTCAAGAGCGGCGATATAAGAGACAAAGCGTACCAACGAAAAATCATTGATACGCTTGTCAATTCAATATATGTCTACGATGAAGACGATGGGGGCAAACGGATTGTGCTTACATTCAATCTGTCGGGCAATAACACCCTTACCCTAAAGAGTTCGGATATTGGGTGTTATGCTCCACCAAAAATAAACCACCCGCAAGGGTGGCTTTATTTTTGTCGTGGGCCTAGGGATTCGAGGTTTATGCCCCGGAGGGGTAAATCCCTTCAGGTCCACCAAACAGGTATTGGACGAACACCTATTTCTTCAGCGGCGGTTTCGCCGTGAAGTGTTCGCTCTGATCCGCAACAGAAAAGCGCCGTCTTGGGAGTGATTCCGAGACGGCGCTTTTTCTATATTTCTGAAGCGTTCTAAAACATTATCGAAGCAAGGAGCGATAATAATGCCACTGCATTTGAAATGCGATACTACGGCAGCGATGTCTATGACGCGGCGCAGGCCATCTACAACGGCGAGGCGTTCGGTGTCGGCACAGAGGGAGACGGCGTGCTGCTGCTCCTGAGTATGTGGGATCGCAGCTAGCGCGACCCGAAGAAAAAACCTCCGACTCAGTCGGAGGTTTTTTCCTTATTCCTCATACCGCCGGCGGTACAGCAGCTGCTTCGCCGCCTTCTTCGCCTCCGGCACATAGCCCTTTCCGTCGATGACCTGCTGCAGCTTCTCGTCCGAATACTCCCGGAAGTTATACATGAACCGCCCCACCGGGTCGGTGATGGCCTGCTCCTCTGCCTGCCGCTTCTCAAATTCCTCCAACGGCGACGGCGGCGCAAACATCGCCACATACCGGCACACCTCGCAGGTGTAGATCAGCATCTTTATGTGCCGCTCCATGACGGGCAGACTGGGGTCATCCACCGCGGTCAGATAGCTGGCACACCGCGGCGGCATCATTCTCCCGCCGCACAGGGGGCACTGCTTCGCCTCAAGTCCCATCGCTCCGCTCCTTTCTCCGTCAGAACTCCGGCGCGTCCGGCGTCTTATGATACAGCAGCGGCTTGCCCTCCGCGTCCACCAGCAGCGTCAGCCCGCCGGAGTTGCCCGCAGCGTGGTAGAGATACTGCACGCCGGTCTGCGTGTCCACCAGCACCTCGTTGCTGCTGATAAAGGCGCTCTCCCCCATGACCTTGATAAAGCGCTGTTCCGTCTTTGCCATAGCTTACGCCTCCTTGCCGTCCTCCACCAGCATCTTGGCGCTGGCGGCCAGTCCGGCCAGCCCCTGGATCTCGCTGGGGATGATGAGCTTCGTGGCCTTGCCGTCCGCCACCTTCCCCAGCGCCTCCAACGCCTTCAGCTTGATGACCTGGTCGTTGGGCGCGTTCTCGTTCAGCAGGCGCATGGAGTCCGCCAGTGCCTGCTGCACCTTCAGGATGGACTGGGCCTCGGCCTCGGCGGCCATGATCTTTGCCTGCTTCGCCGCGTCCGCCTGCAACAGCACCGACTGCTTCTCGCCCTCGGCGATGAGCACCTTGCTGGCCTTTTCGCCCTCGGCCTGCAAAATGGACTCCCGGCGCTCCCGCTCGGCCTTCATCTGCTTCTCCATGGCGTTCTGGATCTCGCGGGGCGGCAGGATGTTCTTCAGCTCCACCCGGTTCACCTTGATGCCCCAGGGGTCGGTGGCCTCGTCCAGAATGGAGCGCATCTTGGCGTTGATGGTGTCGCGGCTGGTCAGCGACTGATCCAGCTCCAGCTCGCCGATGATGTTACGCAGCGTGGTGGCCGTCAGGTTCTCGATGGCGCTCATGGGGTACTCCACGCCGTAGGTATACAGCTTGGGGTCGGTGATCTGGAAGTAGATGACCGTGTCGATCTGCATGGTCACGTTGTCCTTGGTGATGACCGGCTGGGGATCAAAATCCGCCACCTGCTCCTTCAGGCTGACCTTCTTCACCACCCGCTCGATGAACGGCAGCTTGAAGTGCAGACCCACGCCCCACACGCTGTGGAACGCGCCCAGGCGCTCCACCACGTAGGCCTTGGACTGCTGCACGATCTGAATACAGCTGACGATCACCGCCAGGATCAGGATCACGAGAATGATGATGGCAATAGTTCCGGGTGTAGGCATAGTAGTTCCTCCTTATTTCTTTTATATGAATTGTGTATTCCGACGTATTGATGTCATTGCGAGGGCGCACCGCGCCCGTGGCAATCCGTTTTTCTTTTTATGTCTCCGATGGTCTCTTTTCTTTCCGTAGGGGCGGACGACTCTGTCCGCCCTAACACCGCGCAGCGGTGTCATTCCGAGACCAGTCCGCAGACTGGTCGTGGGAATCCGTCCTCTTTTTTTGCCTCCGGCGGGGTACTTTTGCCATCAGCGGCAAAAGTACCCAAAAACGCCGTTCAAACCTACGGTTTGAAAATCCCTTGCGCGGCTTCACTCATTCGTTATCTCGCTGGAATAAGCCACGCGAACGCTGTGCCGTGCAAATTTCATCTAAATGTTGCATTGTCTCTGCTTCTCTTTTCGCTGCCGCTTTTGCCCTGGAATATAGACGCACCAGCTTCTACCGTGGCTGAGGTCAGCGGCAGCGGCGCAGACGCAGAGACGATCCTTTTATCCGCACGACAAAGCTAAATCCCCGTGACCGTGCGGTGCAAGCCACCGATAAGCTCAGAACATAGCGCGCAGGAAGTCTTGAAACCTTTGGTTTCAAGCAGACCTTTTGGTCACT
>OBLI01000393.1_pt1 | contig 46597 bp, 42 predicted proteins | sample 1519701 | NCBI WGS metagenome assembly OBLI01 (sample SAMEA3663005, study PRJEB22513) | pig gut metagenome | biome: pig gut; feature: pig-associated habitat; material: faeces | place: France | collected 2012
GCGGCATAATTGACTGAACATTGACAATTGAATAGCTGCCAGGTATTGAATTTTCCAGGTGCATAGCTAAAACTTATGTGCGAAGTTTGAGTAATTAATTTATACTGTTCAATATCGTAATACATAGTATCAGCCATTTATCCTTCTCCGAAGATTTGAAAAAACTTCTTCATGTTTAGCCAAAAACTTCGGTCCCCTGCAAAAACACCGCTCCGAATGACTCGGAGCGGTGTTTGAAATTTTACCGAAAATCCATACCATGATTGCTGTCAAGTTTCACTAGTGAAACCGTTCCACGATATTCCTGATCGCGTTTGCATTGTTCTGGTTATCATTGGCAATCCTGATAATTTCGTCCGCAGTAGATGTAGTTGCATTATTCTTTTCAATAATATCCTCCACACCTACTTCATTATCACTGGAGGCCGCACTTACAACATCCACCTGTCTGTTAATACTCTCAACCGATTCACTAAACATTGAGGACGTTTCCTCAATGGAAGTAATGGCCTTCTGAATCTCTCCGACCGCCTGTCCGTATTCCTTCGCCATATCCGCAAATTCCTTGAACTGCTTGGATACGTCACTTTCCATGAACGCCACAACATCCTCAAAGCATGCCCGAACGCTCTGGATACTCCGATTTGCTTCCGCACAAATGGCCTGAATTTCATTTACTGTCTTGGATGAGCTCTCGGCAAGACTTCCTATCTCCCCTGCCACAACAGCAAATCCTCTTCCTGTCTCTCCTGCCCTTGCCGCCTCAATGGATGCGTTCAGAGACAAAAGATTGGTCTGACTGGTGATATCAAGAATCTGCGTAGCCATTACGTTAATCTTGGACAATGCCTGCAGATTCTCCATGGCTGTCTCAATATCTGCCTTGGTTTTCTCGATCTTATTGCTATTGCCGATGAGGGTTTCATCTGCAAGCTTTCTCATGGCATCTGCCGTCTCTATGAGATGACTGCTCTTCACATTACCGTCACGAACCTTATCCTCAATGTTGGCAACCATATCATTCATTCGTGAGATTTCACCGGTAACAGCATCGATGGATGCATTGGTATTGAGAATGCTTGCGGAGAGCTCTTCCGTTGTCGCTGCATTGTTTTCTATACCTTCCATCAAATCCTTGGATGTGACAGACATGGTATTGGAGCTGTCAATCAGGGATTCAGAGCATTCATTCAGGGTATTCACTATCTCGCGGAAGACACCGGACAGGGTATCCACTGCACTTGCCAGCAGTCCTACTTCACTTTTTCTTCCCACATAATCCTTGATTCCTTCATCCTCTGACAGCTCCAGATCCTTGAGCTGTTCGATTGTATGTACAACACGGTTCAGAGGACGCACACTAAGGCGGATTGCAACAAATGAAATGCCGACAATCAACACCAGTGCCAATACACACGCTCCACCGAGTACGTTCCTATTGTGAATCGCTGTGGCGTAGATCTCCTGTGTCTCATCCTTGATCACCAATGCCCAGTTCTTATCGGTCATATGGGTATATACCGCAAAATAGTCCTTGCCGTCCTCTCCGGTATATTCCTTATTGCCCTCTGCCTTCCCGGCATTGATATCTTCGATTATGCTTAGTATCTGGGGATCGGTAACCTCCGTTCTCACCAGCTCTGCATTGCTGTCAAAGATATAGGTATTGTTTTTCAGATTAATCAGTGAATAAGTAGCGTGTTCCATTCCCTCAATCACGGATTCATCCAATAAAACCCCCAGCTCATCCACAAGCTTGGCACCGCCCACAAAACCCACTGGTGTCTTCCCGTCATAAATCGGATAATACATGGACATTACGTTCTGACCGGATGCCGGAGATTCCAAAATACCTACATTCTCAACACCGTCGGCAGCCAGAATACTATCCTGCAATGATTTCAGGGAATCACCCTCACGCATCACCATTCCCGGTACATCGGGATTGGAATGGGTAATGACCGTAGAATCCCAGGTATCCAGATATATTCCCTCCCAGTTGCCGATAGACGCATAGTACCGCTCATTGTACTCCTGGGCAGCTTTCTTTAAATCGGCGTCAGAGGGATTTCTGACAAAGGCGTTGAGCTCACCGCTCTGACTAAAGGCAATCAACAACTTTTCGGCGCTGTCCGCATATTGACTGATAATCTGAATCTTCGCATTCAGGGATGTTTCCATACTGTCCTTCGCTGCCTCCTTCGTAGCGGAGGTCATGTTGGAATTCGAAATGAAAAACAGCATCATCATACATGCTCCAACGATGACTGTAATCAGCAAGGTAATACTGGTACTCAGTTTCTGTTTTTTTAACATTTGATCCTCTCCTTTTAACTTTATCTGTCCGCAGGCTGTCTGTTCGTCATTGGAACAGAATGTCCTGTGGTGCTTTCGGCGTCGCCCGAGTTGGCTTATATTAATTATACCACATCGCTAGCGAAACGGCTAGCCCTAAGCACATGAAACCACTACTTTTTTAGACTTAAGAATTGTAGTAAAACGAATCTAGTTAATCTGCAGCATTTTCATAAACCGATATACAGTGTCCTTTGCAAATGACGGCGTATTTTACCAGTAATAAAGCTCATATACATACTTCTTGGTTGTCTTGTATTATACTTTTATTCATAGCATGAGCCTCCGGTTTGTAATTGTTTATTGTCAACTCAATTATACCAAAACCATTGGTTTCATGCTATTTTTATGCCAGTTATTATTGAATTTTCAAGGTGCATAGGCACTTATTCAAGTGCGAAGTTTGAGTTATTTATTTGGAAATGTTTTTGAAATAAAAAGAAATGTTAAAAAATACCACACCGTATTTCTACGATGTGGTATTCATCTTACTTAATAAGAGATTTTAACGTTATTCGCATTTTCTATATAGAGTCTATCAGGTCTGCCGGTTTTTCCAAAGTAATCATTCCAATTAATATCCTTTTTGCCAAATGTGATTGTATATGTCTTACCCGGTTTGATTGTTTTTGTTCCAAAATCATCAGTAAATAATCCTATTACTCTATCAATCTCCTTACTGCTATTGAGTCCTATTGCAAGTAGAGAGAAATTCGTTATCGCCGTCTTTCCCTTATTGGTAACGGAAAGTTTCTTGCCATCAGCACTGAGGTTGATTTTAATGTTTCTTACCTCTGATGTGTGCTTTGACTTGCAGAACTCGTCGATCTCGGTATAGAACTTACTATAGGTGCGGGCGCGAACGCTTGTCATTTGAGTCGTTTTCCAATCTCGACCTTCAACCTTTGTGAAAAGATCGCCATCAAAGCCATCATCCTCATCGTAATAGTATTCATCCGGATATTTGGATAACGTACCATCATCAAACTTATAGAAGTTATCACATGGCGTATCTCTTGCTGTAAAAACGCTCTCCCCCGGCGCAATTACATATGTTCCCATGAAACAATCTTCTTTCTTCGTCCACTCGTACTTGTAGCCTTTGTCCTTATTCATCGCATAGAAGCGACCCCATAACGAGAACTCTACCGTGTAATCGTTGTTGTTTGTGATCTTGTAAGCAAGACCTGCGCCACCGAAGCCGTTGCCCGCGGTTGGGATCTCCTCAAATTTAAGGAGCTTCTTGCTGATCGGACGAAGCACTGTAACCTTGCACTTGTAAGTTGTCTTTCCAACCTTTGCAGTGATTGTTGCAGTACCTTTCTTCTTGGCAGTAACCTTACCCTTGGAAGAAACCGTTGCGACCTTTGGATTGCTTGACTTCCATGTAGCTTTGGTCTTGTAATCGAACCAGTAGTGAATGTTGTCTTTGTCATCCATTACAGCAAGTCTGCCCTTGCTGTCAAGTACGGAATCGCCACGGGTGTAGATCTTTAATGTGAAACTCTTGCCTACATCCAGCTTCTTTGATGTAGCACTCAGCTTCATCTTTTTGGACGCTGCCTCAACCTCTGAATGTAATGTTGCGGAAAATCCAACTACAACAAACACGAGCATCAGAACGAATGTTAATGCGCGAATATGTAATTTCTTGTTTGTTCTGTTCTTCTTCATAAGCTCTCCTCTCTGAAAACTTACACTCTTTTTAAGAGTTGTTCTGTTTCTATATTAAGATATTGTGAAATCCAAGTAAATAGCTATTGCTTATATGTATCCCGCTTGTACAATTGCTCAATCCCAACACCTGATTCTTTTTCTTTCAAAAGCCAATATGTCGATATTCCTGTAAAGGTAGCCTTTGTCCTGAAAAACGAAACAATTACATACTGATCCGATTCTTGTCTTTTCCGAATAAATATGTACACGTTTTGCTGTATTTCACTGCAGTAGGCTTCAATAAAATACTCGGCTCCAATCTGACTTCCAAACGGTTGCGTTTGATATATTCGCATAAAGTCACTTGTATCCAGACACTGTTCCAGAAATCGCATATCAGAAATTCTCTCTCTGACACTGCCGGAATATGGTGAAACTGCTTTATATTTTTTACTTTTTTCAAGTTTTCTATCGGAAATTTTTGAGGGAACTGTGTATAAAATTGCATTTATCAATTTCATAGGATTTTTTTCAATAGCGATATCTGTGATATGATGAAGTCCGGTTGCATGCCTAAAGTCTGATGGTTGAAAATCAAGGACTATATCATGCCGCTTTCGATTTTGAACAAATACAAAATGATATTTTGTATTTACCAGATTCATAAAATTATTTGCGCACTCGTAAATTAGGTCCATATACCTCCTAAACAACAAAAGCCTCACAGGTAAATCTGTAAGGCTTTGTCCTCTTTTGTAATACAACTTTCTTTCGCCGAAGCTAAGATGGATTATGGTAAGTTGCCACCTTTCTCGAGACCTCCACAGTCACCGCCTTCCATCACGGGTTCTGCTTCTCAGGTAATGAATGCATTTGTATGAGTATGCTTCTCAAAAGGTTTCCCTTCATTTATTATATTACGCGAGGTATCTAATATTGTCAATATCTCAAATTTGCATCTTTGCCAATTTAATGTGCAGGACTTAACTGACTGCTTTATACGCTTCAAGCGCTTCTTTCGCCTTCGGTGAGAGCTGGCGCGGGACCTGGATCTCCACGGTCACGTACTGATCTCCCTTGACGGATGGATTCTTGACACTTGCGATGCCTTTGCCACGCAGACGGATCTTGCTGCCTGCCTGCGTGCCCGCCTTGATCGAACATTCCACATTGCCATATAATGTGTGGACTCTTGCCTTGCCGCCTAAGGCCGCTGTCGTAAACGGAACTCGCACGGTCGAGTATACGTTCTGTCCCTTGCGCTCAAACTCCTTGCTTGGAGTAACATTTACTTTCAACAGCACATCGCCCGCCGGGCCACCGTTTCTGCCCGGATTGCCCTGTCCCTTGAGACGGATCGTCTTGCCGGACTCGATGCCCGCCGGAACATGGATCGACAGGTTCGATGTCTTGCCGGTCGCCGGATCACGCAGCATAATTTCTTTCTCACATCCGAAGACTGCCTCCTCAAAGGAAATCGTAAGATCCGCCATCACATCCGAACCTTTCCGGTTTCCGGCACTCTCCGATGTGCTCCATCCTGCGGAAGAACCGCCATGTGAGAACATATCACCGAACATACCCGAGAAGATATCATCCATATTGCCCGAGCCGTTCTCAAAATGAAATTCTCTGTGCATATACGGTCCATCGCTTGTGTACGCGCCTTCACTTCCGAACGGATTACCGCTTCCAAATCCGCCAAAGCCGCCAAAACCGCCGTATCCGGCATTCTTTGCTTCTCTTGCCGCTTCCGCAGAGAATCCTTCCTGCAGTCCGGCAAAGCCGAATTCATCGTAGAGCTTACGCTTTTTGTCATCACTTAATACATTGTAAGCTTCCGTCACATCCTTGAACATTTCCTCCGCATGCGCATCGCCCGCATTTGTGTCCGGATGATATTTCTTTGCAAGCTTACGGTACGCTTTCTTTATCGTCTGCTGATCCGCACTCTTATTGACACCGAGCGTTTCATAGTAATCTCTTTTTTCTGCCATATGACTCACCTGCCTCTCATTTTAATCTTACAAAAAACAAGTCTGTTTGATATTCCTTATACAACGCACAAGCGGACTGCATCTGCAGCCCGCTCGCTTATTTTATCCCTCGATGGAAATAAATTTATTCTCTTCAACCTGTGGCTTAGGCTGTTTCTTCGGAATATCCAGACGAAGGATTCCGTGTTTGAAGGATGCCTTAATGTCACCCTGTTCAATTTCATCGCCTACATAGAATGCACGCTGGCACCTGCCGGTGTAACGTTCGCGGCGGATGTACTTCTTGCCTTCATTGTCCTTTTCGTCCTGCTCGAGTCCTTTCTCAGCACTGATGATCAGATATCCGTTTTCAAGAGAAGCCTTAATCTCTTCCTTCTTGAATCCCGGAAGATCCATCTCAAGTTCGTATCCCTTATCACTTTCCTTTATATCGGTGAGCATCAACTTCTTGTCGTTGTGTCCATATAATTTCTTCTCTGCCTTCTGAATGTCTCTGTCATCAAACCACGGATCACTGAACCAAGGATCACCGAAAAATGTATCAAATACGTTGTTGTTTCTTACTAATAACATAAGTCATTCCTCCTTGTATACTGTGAATTTCAAGTCATCTCGTTGTCTTACCGCCAACTCGTTGTACCTGAAATTGATGTTCTTTTTGTTTACAAGTATGTTATAGCACCGTTATTAGCACTCGTCAACAGAGAGTGCTAATAATTTATAATTTTTTTATAATTATTCTTCGATCAACGTAAATTCCGCTCCTCCCTGCGGGTTTGCCTTAATTCCGATGTGACAGTTGGCAAGATGCTCGTTATTGATTTCAAGCGCATACTCCACATCGATCTGAATCTCGCCTTCCTCCTCATGAACTTCTACCTTATATGCATCGATGCCCACAAGCAGACTTCCGTACGGCGTGTAATAGTAAGTGACATTCTTCTTATCACGTTCAAACACCATATGTACGTTCACAAGGCCTTTCTTCGTGAGTTCCATATAATCGTCCGTCACCTTGATCACATTCTTGGTGACTTTCTTGCTGCCCTCTTCCACTTCCTCATATAAGAAGAAATGCTTGCCATTGCGAAAATAATACTGGCCGGGTGTATATACTTCTACGGTATCTTTTTGATCATCCGGCGCGATCTGTAACCCCCGGATTGACAATAATACTTCTTTCGTCATAGTCTCTCCTTTGCAATTCAACAGATATCATAACTGTTTTATCGGAAATATTCAAGAAATTTAAAGCGTATCTGAAACTTTCCGTGCCGGAACACATCCGCGTATTCCTCCGGTGTCAGCACCTCGCGCAAAGCTTTCCTTGCGTCATCCGTTGTGACTTCGTAGACACTTCCCCTGAAACACATATTGGGGTAAAGCACACACCACCAGTTGTGCCCCCTTCCCTCTCCGAGCGTCACCTGAAGCGCCTCATACTCACCCGCCGGGAATGTATATTCACCATAACTTTTGACCGGAAATTCTACCTGTGCGATCCTTGCGCTCGCTCCGTAATGATAGCCGTTCTCCTCGAGTGTATGTTCTGCCACCTCTGTGATCTCGTCGAGCGACTGCTGCACGATCATTTCCGTCTCCGCCAGATCCGTGCTCTCTGCCAGTTTTGGCTCCATCAATTGTCCGACCGCATCCCGCACCTGCTTCTTTACATTTTGATCCGCTTCACTGTCGCTGTTGGCGAGAACATGAAAACGCAGGATTTTTCCGGCAATCTCCGGTTGGAGTGGATCGGTTGTATCGTTTTTGATATATAAATCACCACTCCGAAATTGCTTGCATTGTTGACTTATGTTTATTTGTACAAAAGAAAAAAGAAATACCATCATTGTAAAAATGATTCCTACTGCGAACTTCTTTTTCTTTCCACTCTGATTTCTGCACATCATTCAACCTCCAGGATATATATAAATTTCTGCCCTATATCCTAAGGATGTCCCGCGGGGCGCACATTATTCACTTTCTTTTCTGTGCCCCGCTTCATCCTTGCTCCGGGGCGCTTCCCTTCTTTTCACTTGGCATACGCCCCACACATCACTCCGCGAAGAAAATCTCCACATCCCGCGTCCACACAATTGCATCATCTTCCACACTGACATATGGAAGTTCCAGCTTCAGGCGGCGATTCATCTGCTCATCAAGGAGCGTGCCAAGATTCGTGAGTTTGATCGCATGATCCGATTCATGATGCTGCAGAAATTTTTCCAGATAACTGCCCTCATCCTCCGGCAGCGAAGATTCCTTTTCAAGCAAAGCCTCAATATCCCCCGTCACACAGACATAGCAGTTACGCGGAAAGACCTCACTCTCACGCAGATAATCAAGTGTTTCGTTGAAACGTTCCGTATCGGTAAGAAGCGACTCTCCGAGCACCAGAACCTTCATATGATTACAATCCGCAAGGTTGCTCAGCTCCTGCTCATACACATCAAGTGCCTCCGCAAAATTGCCTCCCTCCGTGAGCGGTACCCCGACATCTGCCTCTTTGATATCCGTATTGTCCTTCTGGCTGAGTTCCGGAAAGCCATATGCAAAGCGGACTTTTTCCTGCCTGACATCCGTGATCGCCATCATCGGGAAGCAACGATCCTCAAGTTCCGTCGCGTTGCAGGCAGACATATTACAAGCAATAATCATGAACAACACAACAGAAGCAATTCGATCAACTATTTTTCTTACCATGCCATATCGCCTTTCCCCAGAGAAGTATGACAAGCGGAAGCAGAATTAAAAGCGGCACAGCAACATACGCCGTGTAGCCTTCAAACCATTCCGCAAACGAACCGTAACAAAAGCATTCCGCAACTACAAACACCAACGCGACCGCCACAATGGTTGTCCATACTTTATTTCTGGACTTTCCATACCTTTTGTATTTCTGTCGGCTCCCATGTTTTTTTGAAGTCACGGTTTCTTTCTTTCCTGCTTCAGCAGCGTCCGTTGTTTCATGATAAGACGTCTTCCTCATCAGCCCTGCAATGGCAGCGATCAGTTGTTCGGCATAAAACAGGAACACGTTGATGAGGGCAAAAAGCGTAAAGAACCAGATTGCAAGCAGGAATGCATCCAGCCTTTTCAAAAAACTTCCGCGCAGATGAATGTTACTCATTAAAGTCAGCGCAGGATACTGCATGCGAGCCATCGCTCTATCCCCGAAGCTCCCGATCAAAATGAGATAAAACACGGCAAACACGCTAACCGCTGTCCACAGAGCCGCAAGTACTGCGGCGGTCATCTTCTTCCCGGCATCTTTTCGGATATAAGCCGGAAAGAACAGAATCAGAAATACCGGTGTCAGATAATGGAAGACGCGCGTTCCGCCCCACACCATATTAGATACCGACGTTGTAAGAAAAGGCCCCAGATATTCCGGTGTCGTATCACTTGCCGCAATCCAGAGCAATAGAAAAAGCGGCACCAAAAGAACCCAGAAAAGGATTTCATACACACGCGCTCTGCTTTCGATCCCGGACTGAATTGCATAGGCAGCCACTGCAAGTATCAGAATGAGAAGAAGCGTGTAAGATTCCCCTCCGATCAACCCCTTTTTCATAACATCCGCAAAAATGTATGCACTATATCCTGCCTCAAAGATGCAGTAGATTGTAAAAAATACCAGCATCACAACAGCCCCCCACCGTGGCAGTTCCGCTTTCGTGTACGTAATGAGATCCCCGTCCATTCCTTGCATAATCCGTACCAGATACCATAAATAGAGGGTCGATAAAATGCCGCCGATCACAATGGAAAAGACACCGTCACACCCTGTTGCCCCGGCAAGCTTCGCCGGAAGGACAAGCGTACTCATACCGATAAAATCAAACACGAACAGGCGAAACACCTGTCTCGTTGAAATCCTGTTGTTATTCGAAAACATGGCGGTCCACTCCTTCCCTTTTTGTAATCGTATTACTATTTAAAAACATCCTGTCCCGCTCCTTTATGTTTGCGTAAGCGCACGCGTTCCCCACGCCTTGCGTAGATCGGCCGCCTTGTCATCATGCGAAGCGGCGCCCTCCAGATCGTATCACGCATATCTTCATATCCGGACAGGTCCGCTCCGGTAAAAGGCATCAGATACGGAATTCCAAAGCTTTTCAAATGTGACAGGTGAATCAGGATTGTCAGAAGTCCAAGCAAAAATCCAAAGAAGCCAAGCCATGCGGACAATGCGATCATGTAGAATTTGAGGATGCGGAATGAAAAAGCGAATTCCTCATTCGGAATCGAAAACGAACAGAGGGCCGTAAACGCGACCACGATCACAACAATCGGGCTTACCAGATTTGCATCCACTGCAGCCTGTCCGATAATGAGTCCACCCACGATTCCGATCGTATTCCCCATCGCTCCCGGCAGTCGCACTCCCGCCTCACGCAAAAGTTCAAACGAAATCTCCATAAGCACCACTTCAAGTGCTGCCGGAAACGGCACCCCGATCCTTGCCTCCCAAAAGGAAAGCAGAAGCGGCGTTGGAAGGATCTGCGTGTGGAAATTCGTGACCGCAAGATACAGTCCCGGCAGCGTCATCGAAAAGAATGCTGCCATATAGCGCAGAATACGGGCAAATGTTGCGACTGCACAACGATTGTAATAATCGTCACTCGTCTTGAGAAAAGAATTAAGATCCGTTGGAAGAATGAGTGCAACCGGAGAATTGTCGGACAAAAGAACAACTCTTCCCTCCATGACCGCAAGTGCCGCACGATCCGGTCGCTGTGTTGTCTGAAACTGAGGAAATGGCGAATACCACTTTTCCTCCGCCAGCTGCTCGATGATACCGCTATCCAAGATGCCGTCAATCTCATACGCTTTCAGCCGTCTCTTAATCTCTTCGACTACAGACGGATAGGCAAGATCCTCCATATAGACCAGATCGATCGCTGTGTGAGAACGCACGCCGCGATTCAGTTCCTGTACTTTGACACGCGGGGAGCGGATGCGTTTTCGGATAAGTGCCGTATTGGTCTTGACGGAATCGGTAAATCCTTCTTTTGATCCTCGAATGACTTTCTCCGAATCCGGTTCCTGTACGCCCATTCCCGGATAGCCCTGATCCGCAATCTTAAGCGCCTTATCGTATCCGTCGACAAAAAGAATCGCATCTCCGGTCAGCATCCCCGCCGCCGCATCTTCCACATATTCATACGGAGTCGCGTCCACGATGCCTAATGCATTCGCATCCAGCACGCTCACCATCTTTTCTTCCGGTATCTTTTCCAACGCGCCAAGCAGCCTGCCAAGTGCCGTATTCTCAAGAAGTGTATTACTGACTGCCACCTCAATGTACGCAAGGAAACAGCGTGTCCGTTTGTTCGCCCCCAGCAGCATCGTGCGCATCTTAATATCCGCACACTCTGCAAAGATCTCCCGGTAGCGTGCGATGTTCTCATCGATATTTTGTGAAATTCGTATTTTACTGTTGCTCAAACTCTTAACCTCAAACCTTATATTCAAATTCCATTTTATTTTGTGAACTTTTTCCACCTTTTCACTCTTTAGTTCCCGCTATATTTATAAACTTTTCCATTTCCTTGATTTTCCGGTATCTTTTTCATCTTTTTACCGTTTTACTTCCCGCTACATTCATAGGCCTTTCTAATTTTCAGATTTTACGCTGTATACAAACTCTGCGACTTAGCAATTGTGCCAACCAGGTAGCGCTAGACTTCTGTGACATCACTTCTAGGTCGGACACGATTTTAGACAGAATCATAGAATTTGTGAAAATCCTGCCACTATGTGTAGTTGCACAAAAAAGGATGAACGCCAAGCGTTCATCCTTTAGAATGTCCATTCCGGACCAATCTATTCATTTACCCCTGCTGCTGGATCACATTCTTGACCGCCACAGCCTGATTTGCCACATGCTCGTGCATCGCATTTTCTGCCTTTTTCACATTTCTTTCTTTGAGTGCAAGAAGAATTGCCTCATGCTCCCTGATCAGCACCGGATAATTCTGCGGATCCTTAATGTACTCGACACGATACCGGTATACCTGCTCACGCAGATTATTAAGCAGTGTCTCAAGTTTCGGATTGCCGGTAGCCTCATAGATGACATCATGAAAACTTACATCCGCTTCCGCGATCATCTTGACATCACCGGAACGGGTACTCGTTTCAAACAGATCCTTCGCGTCGGTAAGACGCTTCATCTGTTCATCGGTAATCTTCTCACATGCGATACGCACCGCCAATTCGTCCAAAGCTTCACGGATCTCGAGAACATCCTCCATATCTTTCAGTGTCATCTTCGCAACTTCCGCGCCTTTTCTTGGCATTGTGACAGCAAGACCTTCCTGCTCAAGCATACGGATTGCCTCACGGATCGGCGTACGGCTTACCCCTAATTTTGCAGCCAGCTGCAACTCCATCAAGCGCTCCCCCGGCTTGAGATCCCCCTTTAAAATTGCCTCTCGAAGAGTGTTAAACACCACATCCCGCAACGGCAAATACGCATTCATATTTAATGTCAAATCATCTGTCATGCTTTCCTCTACTCCATTCTTTATCAATCGACCTTCCGGCCATCCTTCCCCAAATCAGAATATACACTCTATTTTCGTCGGTTGTTGTATATGGAAGTCAGATACACCTGACGTGCCAGACCGGATTCTTTCATAACATCACGTGCATGCCGCGCAATCTCCTCATCCTCAAACAGGCCAAAGACGGTAGGACCGCTTCCGCTCATCATCGCATGGCTTGCGCCCGCCTCCATCATTTTTTCCTTGATCTGTGCGATCACCGGATAATTCGGAATCGTCACACTCTCAAGTACATTGCCCATATTTCCGCAGATTGCCGTAAAATCTTTATTACGGATTGTACCGATCAAAGCGTCAATATCCGGATGGATCGTATGCTCATCCAGTTTCAGATTCTGATATACAAACTTCGTTGATACCGATACCGCAGGTTTGGCGATCAGGACCGGACACTTTACCATCGGCGGAAGCTGACTAAGCTTCTCCCCGATTCCCTGCGCCAAAGCCGTACCTCGCATCAGACAATACGGGACATCCGCACCTATTTTGACACCACGCTCCATCAACGCCTTTCGTGACAGTCCCAGATCAAAAATCTGATTCATTCCGTAAAGCATCGATGCCGCATCCGTACTTCCGCCCGCCATACCGGCAGCGACCGGAATCCGTTTGGTCAGCCTGACGTCCACTCCGTCTGTAATGCCAAACTCGTCCATCAGAAGCATACCGGCCTTATAGACAAGATTATTCTCATTCACAGGCAGAAAATTCAGATTCGATTGTATGCGAATTCCCGGCTCATGGCTTCTTACGATATCCAGCCGGTCATACAGGTGAATCGTCTGCATGACCATACGAACCTCATGATAGCCATCTTCTCTTCTACGTATCACATCCAGCCCAAGATTGATCTTGGCCAGTGCTTTCAGTGTTATCTCATCCATATGTTATCCCTCTGTATTTTGTATACAACAATTGTATCATAATTAAGTGCACCGGTCAAACCCGATGCACTTAATGAAAAAAACTATCAGCCTTCTTTTCCTTCTCCCTCAAAATACTCTTTGACAAGCTTCACAACCACACCAGACAGAAGGAATACAGCAATCAGGTTCGGGATGACCATCAGTCCGTTAAAGGTTTCCGCAATACTCCACATAAGACCAAGATTCATCGTTGCTCCAACGATTGCAACCAGTGAGTAGGCTACCTTAAACGGCTTATTTGCACGCGATCCGAGCAAAAATTCAATGCATCGTGTTCCGTAAAGTCCCCATCCGATGATGGTAGAGAAAGCAAAGCAGCACATTGCTACCGCCGTGAAAATGGATATCCATCCGCCATACACGGAGGTAAATCCGCTGATTGTCAGTTCTGCGCCTGCCGCATCGCCGTATCCCACCGGCACCCCGCTGCAAAGAATAACCAATGCAGTCAGAGTACAGATCACGATCGTATCCACAAACACCTCAAAGATTCCGAAAAAGCCCTGTTTTACCGGCTTTCTCGTATCCGCGCAGGCATGTGCGATCGATCCTGTTCCAAGACCGGCCTCATTTGAGAAGATACCGCGCGATACACCTTTTTTCATACTCATAAAGAAACTTCCGACCGCACCTCCGGTTACGGCAGATGGATTGAATGCGCCCTCAAAGATTGCCCCGAAAACACTTGGGATTGCCTTAAGATTGATCACAACCACGCCGATTGCAAGAAGAATGTAAATGGCCGCCATAAACGGGACCAATTTTTCCGTTACCTGTCCGATACGCTTGATACCGCCGATCAGAATTAACGCAATCAGTGCTGCCAGAATAATTCCAAGGATCAGATTCAGTTTTGGTTCAAAGCTTTCCGGAAGGAGATGATAGTTGTACAAAGCGGAATCAATTGCAGTCGTGATCGTGTTCACCTGTGTGGCATTACCGGTTCCAAATACCGTCAATACGCCAAACATGGAGAACAGATACGCCAACCAGTGCCAATGCTTTTTTAAACCATTCTTAATGTAATACATCGGGCCGCCAACCAGTTCACCGTCTGCGTTCGTTTCACGAAAATGTACCGCAAGTACCACTTCCGAGAACTTCGTACACATTCCAAGCAACGCTGAAATCCACATCCAGAATACCGCACCCGGACCTCCGATTGCGATTGCGCCGGCAACTCCGGCAACATTTCCGGTTCCCACCGTGGCCGCCAAAGCGGTACATACCGCCTGAAACGGTGTAAGTGCTCCGTCCGATGCCTCGCGCTTTTTGAACATACGCACAAAGGTCACTTTCATCGCATATCCGAATTTGCGAATCTGGATAAAACGGGTCCTGAAGCTTAAGAATAATCCCACGCCGATGATACTGATCATCGCCGGGACACCCCATATAAAATTATTGACCACATTATTGACCGACTCGATCATTGATAGCATTTTCCTAATTCCTCCTATTTATGCCTTATGACTCCGAAATTCTTAAATCCAAACCATTATTGCCTGCGCCCGAATAAATAGGTGCTGAAAAAAATGATCGATGCGATAATTACGATCATCGGACCTGTCGCCACATTCGTATAATATGACAGGATGAGTCCCAACACTCCGGAAAACAGGGAGAACACAACCGAGAAAAAGTGATACTCCCTCATATTCTCCGACAGATTACGGCTTGATGCCGCCGGAAGGATCAATAGCGCGTTAATGATCAGGATGCCGACCCACTTGATCGACAAAGTTACGATCAAAGCAACCAGCACCGCAAACAGATTGTCCATCAGCCGTACCGGAATTCGTTTGCTCGCCGCAAGCGCACGGTGAATACAACTTGCATTCAGCCAGTTAAAGCAACACAGCCAGAATACAATGGTCACAACAAAAATTACCGCAAGAAATACGATCTCACGCTTTGTGATACTTAACACATCTCCGACCAAAAGACTCGAATACTTGCTAAAATTGCCGCCCTTGGACAGGATTGCAAGTCCGATCGCAACCGAACAGGAGGAGAACACCGAGATGATCGTATCTGCGGATGCTTTGTTCGAGCTTCCGATCTGATTCAAAAGCAACGCAAAAACGATTGCAAAAAGCACCATCGATATATTGGTATCCGCGAGCCCGCACACTACGCCCACGGCAATACCGGTCAACGCAGAATGTCCGAGTGCATCCGAGAAATATGCCATCTTCTTATTGACGATCATCGTTCCCATCAGACCGAAAAGCGGTGTAATGATAAGGATTGCGATCAATGCATTTCTCATAAATCCAAAATCCAGCCAGGATAACCAGTTAATCATTTTTGTCATCCTCCTTGATCCATTTTTCTTCATTCGCTGCCAAAAAGACTTTCTCGAATTCCGGACTCGAAAATACTTCCTTCGCAGTCCCCTGTTTCAAGACCGTCTTATCAAGAAGCACGACGTGATCCGCATAACGCGCCACATAATCCAGATCATGTGAGATCAGAATGATTGCCAGATCATAATGTTCCTTCAGATATGTCATCGTCTTATAGAAAAGTTCCATACCGTTTTGATCAATACCGGACACCGGCTCATCCAAAAGAAGCAGATTCGGTTCATCCATGATTGCAAGCGACAAAAGCACGCGCTGCAACTGGCCTCCGGAAAGGTTGCATACCTGCTTGTCTATCAGATCCTCTGCCTCAAAAATACGCAGGCTCTCTTTGATCTTCTCATACACTTTCTTACTCTTCGGTAAAAATACAGGATAACGTGACTCGTAACTTGCCAGCAGATCGTACACACTGACCGGCGTATTTTTCTCAATATTAACCGACTGCGGTACATAACCGATCTTCAGTTTCTGCATCTTGCCGTCCTTGGTATCACGAAACTCAATCTCTCCCGTATGCGGCACATTATCGAGCATCGCACGGATGAGCGTCGATTTACCCGCACCGTTCTTACCGATCACCGCATTCAGCGAGCCGCAGTGAATATGCAGATTGACATCCTCCAGCACGACCTGCTCATTAAATCGCACCCCCAGATGATTCACTTTGATACAATGAAAACCACATGGCTTTATGATCTTACGCATCTAAGATTCCTTTCTCTTACTTCTTGCAATTCTGCCTTTCCTATTACAAAGCCAGAATCGTAACACTTATTTATCAAAATATTTCTCCATCAGATCAATATTGGCTGACATGCCTTCAATATAGCTGTCCGCATCGTAATCGCCACGATTAAGTGCATCCAGATAAATGACTTTCGCATCCGTCTCTTTCTCAACGGTATCCCCCATACTTTTACCGTACAGTTCTTCCGCAAGGATATATTTGACACCATCGTCCCGCACCGCAGCCAATACATCCGCGACCTCACCCGCACTGACCTGGCGTTCCTCATCCAAATCCAGTATATATGCAACATTCAGGCCATAATCACTTGCCACATAATCATATGCTTCATGAAACAGGATAACAGACTGTCCCTTCGCTTTCTCGGCGATCGCCTGCTGACGCACCTTAAGCGTATCAAGTTTATCTTTGTATGCATCCGCATTCTCCTGATACAAAGCACTATGCTCCCGATCTGCCGCCGCAAGCCCGTCCGCTATGTTGGCAACCTGTTGCTCATATGTTGCAACACTCATCCACGCATGTGCATTTTCCTCTCCTTCATCTTCTAGGAGATCGATGTCTTTGCTGGCCTCAATGATCGTAAGATCCGGGTACGATTTGGCTACATCCTTCATAAAGGATTCTATTCCGCCACCATTGATGACAAACACATCCGCCCCGGAGAGAAGCTTCATGTCTTCCGGAGTCAATTGAAAATCATGCAGACATCCGGTCTGCGGTTCACTTAAGTTCTGCAGATGTACCCCCTCTGCATCACCGATCACATTCCGTGTGGCAATATGCATCGGATAGAAGGAGGTCACAACGGTCAAAGCGTGATCGTTCTGCTTACTGCCGCTCCGATTGACATACACATTGGTCAGAAGTCCGCTGATGAGTGTGATCGCGGCAAGCAGTATCAGCACAAAAACATATTTGTTTTTCTTCATACTCTACTTCTTCTTCGCTTTCTTTTTATTTGATGCCTTCCTGGCTTTTTCTTTCTTAAGTGTCTTCTTTGCCACCGGACGATCGGTTGACTTCCACCGTGGCTTTCTTGTAGATTCTGTCGCAGCCTCTGCCGCTAACTTTTCCTGTTCCCGCTTCACTGCCTTCGGATCTTCCGGCAATTCAACGAGAGACTCGATCAGATTCCAAATTTCTTCTCTTCCCTGCTTTGTCTCTGCAGAAAACGGAATCACGATCGTATCTTCCTGTACGCCGAGCACATCACGGATCATTTGAACATGCCTGATTACCTGACCTCTTTTCAGTTTGTCCGCTTTGGTTGCGATAATGATCGGAGCAAAACCCTGATGCTCCATCCACTCATACATCATCTGATCATTCTCGGATGGCTCGTGGCGGATATCAATGAGCAGGAACACGGCTTTCAGCGTCTTGGATGTATGAAGATAATTCTCGATCATCTGTCCCCACTTTGCCTTGATCTCCACATTCGCATTTGCGTAACCGTATCCCGGCAGATCTACCAGATACATGGCGTTATTGACATTATAGAAGTTGATCGTCTGTGTCTTACCCGGCTGCGATGAAGTTCTCGCTAAAGCCTTACGATTCAGCAGCCCATTGATCAATGAAGATTTTCCTACATTCGACTTTCCTGCAAATGCGACTTCATCCATCCGATTATCCGGAATCGTACTCGTTATTCCGCATACGGTCTCCAAATTCACATCCCTTATTACCACCTTTGTATCCTCCTTTATAATCTGCAGCACCCTTTCCCAAAGTTGCCTCGCGTAAATAAAGGCTGCTTTATACAAAGGCAGCCTTTATCAGTTGGTTCATGTGATTGATTGGAAGAATCTCCATTCCGTCGGTAATCTCCTCGGAGATTTCACTTAAGTCACTCACATTATCCTTCGGAATGCAGACCGTATTCATGCCCGCATTCTTCGCAGCAAGCAGCTTCTCCTTAAGGCCGCCGATCGGAAGTACACGACCTCTGATCGTAATCTCTCCTGTCATCGCGATATCTGCGCGGACCGGACGATTTGTGACAGCGGAAAGGATCGCGAGTGCCATCGTAATACCGGCAGACGGTCCGTCCTTCGGGACTGCGCCCTCCGGAATGTGCACATGAATGTCATGCTTTGTAAAGAACTCCGGATCAATGCCGTAATCGGAACTGATCGAGCGGATATAACTGATACCGGCGCGTGCCGATTCCTTCATGACATCACCAAGCTTACCGGTAAGGACCAGTTCGCCCTTGCCCGGAAGAACATTGACCTCAATCTCAAGTGTGACACCACCGACGCTGGTCCATGCCAGACCACGCACAATACCGACCTCATCCTCCTTGTTTTTCTTATCCTGACGATACTTCGGCTTGCCGAGAAACTCTTCAAGATTGTTGCCGGACACACGGATCTTCTCCGTTTCACCCTCATAGATGCGGCGTGCAGCCTTACGGCAGATCTCGCCGATTCTGCGCTCAAGCCCACGAACACCTGCTTCTCTTGTATAGAATGAGATCACATCACGAAGTGCCTTGTCCGAAATCTTAAGTTGCTGCGAAGTAACACCATTCTTCGCAAGCTGCTTCTCAATCAGCTGACCTTTTGCAATATGCAGCTTTTCATTCTCCGTATAACTGCTGACCTCAATGATCTCCATACGGTCGCGAAGCGGTCCCGGTATATCGCCGAGTGAGTTTGCACTTGCGATAAAAAGCACCTCGGAGAGATCAACCGGAAGTTCCACATAATGATCACGAAACTTATTATTTTGTTCTGCATCCAGCACTTCCAGTAATGCCGATGCGGTATCCCCCTTGTAATCACTGCTCATCTTGTCGATCTCATCGAGCAGCATAAGCGGATTCTTGACACCTGCCGAGCGAAGCCCGGATACGATACGTCCGGGAAGTGCTCCGACATATGTTCTTCTGTGGCCTCTGATCTCCGCTTCATCACGCACGCCACCTAAGGAAATGCGCACATATTTCTTATCCAGTGCACGGGCGATCGAACGGGCGATACTTGTCTTACCGGTTCCCGGAGGTCCGACAAGACAGATGATCGGACTCTCGCCCTTGCCCGTTAAGTTACGGACAGCAAGGAATTCGATCACACGCTCCTTCACTTTGTCCAGTCCGTAATGATCCTCATCAAGGATCTCTTTTGCATGGGTAAGATCCTGATTGTCAACGGATGTTTTATCCCACGGAAGTTCTAAAAGTGTCTCAATGTAACCGCGGCTTACCGTGCTCTCCGAAGAGTTTGCTGCAATCCCCTTGAAACGCTGAATTTCTTTCTTAATACGTTTCTTCACATCATCGGAAGCCTGAAGTTCCTCAAGCTTCTTCTCATACTCCAGAGCATCAGAGTCTGTATTTGTCTCTCCGAGTTCTTCCCGGATGAGTGCCATCTGCTCCCTGAGAACATATTCCTTCTGATGCTTTTCCACGCGCTCCTGCACTTTCTTCTGAAAGTCGCTTTTGATTGCGAGTACCTCGATCTGCTGAAGCAACATTGCCAGAAGTACTTCATAACGTTCCGCGATTGCGATCGCATCCAGAATCTTCTGCTTCTTGTCACAGCTGACCGGAAGATTGTTGCCGACGTAATCCAGTAATTTGGACAGATCGGTCATCTCCTGCACCTGACGCACAACTTCCTTGCCGATGCGTCCCTGAACCGAGGCATACTTGGCAAACGTCTCCCGCACGCTCAGAACCATCGCTTCTTCGGCCTGTGCCGGAAGATGTTGTTCATCCTCCTCGATATAAACGATCACACGTGCCTCCATGTACGCCTGCTGCTCCTGCACAAGTTCATACACTTCTGCGCGTTGCCGGCCTTCCACCATCACCCGGATAATATCATTTTGTAATTTAACAACCTGCTTAATTTCAGCAATCACGCCCATGGAATGCAGATCTTCGAGCTCCGGATTGTCCTTGTTCGAGTCCTTCTGTGTCACCAAAAAGATGGCATCTCCATCCTTCATTGCACGTTCAACCGCCCTGATCGATGTCTCGCGGCTGATATCAAAATGCGCGATCATCCCCGGCAGAATCGTAATTCCGCGTAACGCTACCGCAGGCAGCATTCTAATTTCATCTCTCACTGGTATCTACTCCTGATTAAGACGCAAGTTCTTCCTTTTCCTGCTCATCCTTCTGCTCGATGGCTGCAGGCTTCTCTTCTTCCAAAGCAAGATTCTTCTCAACAAGATCCTTGTCGATCACGCAACGGCTGATCGATTCATCCGAAGGGATACGATACATGAGGTCGAGCATAACTGCCTCCATGATCGCACGAAGTCCTCTCGCTCCGGTCTTGCGCTCCAAAGCCTTATCTGCGATTGCTTCAATCGCCTTCTCATCAAACTCAAGTCCTACACCGTCTAACTCAAAAAGCTTGGTATACTGCTTGATCAGAGAGTTCTTCGGCTCCTTTAAGATGCGGATTAACGCATCACGATCCAAAGAATCAAGCGAAACGGTAATCGGCACACGTCCGATAAACTCCGGAATCAGTCCAAACTTTACAAAATCCTGTGGCAGAGCTCGCTTAAAAGCATCTCCGATATTCATGTCGGATTTTGCTTTCACTTCAGCGTTAAATCCAATCGTGGAAGCATCCATACGGGATTCAACAATCTTCTCAAGACCGTCAAATGCGCCACCACAGATAAAGAGAATGTTTGTCGTGTCAATCGGAATCAGTTCCTGCTGCGGATGCTTTCTTCCTCCCTGTGGCGGAACAGAAGCGACTGTTCCCTCAAGGATCTTAAGAAGCGCCTGCTGTACACCCTCACCGGATACATCTCTTGTAATGGAGACATTCTCGGATTTCTTTGTGATCTTATCGATCTCATCAATATATACAATACCGTGCTGCGCACGCTCAATGTCATAATCGGCAGCCTGGATCAGCTTTAAGAGAATGTTCTCAACATCCTCACCTACATATCCGGCCTCCGTCAGAGTCGTTGCATCTGCGATTGCAAACGGAACGTTAATGACACGCGCCAGAGTCTGTGCCAAAAGTGTCTTACCGGAACCGGTTGGTCCAAGCATCAGAATATTACTTTTCTGCAGTTCCACCCCAAGATCTCCGCCTGCGAGGACGCGCTTATAGTGGTTATATACCGCAACGGAAAGCACCTTTTTGGCCTGATCCTGACCAATGACATAATCATCCAGAAAAGCCTTCAGCTCTTCCGGCTTTAAGAGGTTGATATCCTCCTTTGCGGAAGAAGACTCACTCTCGCCCAAGCCTTCCTCATCAATGATCTCAGCACAGATATCCACACACTCATTACAGATAAACACACCATTGTTCGGTCCCGAAATAAGGCGTTCTACCTGATCCTGTGTCTTGCCGCAAAAAGAGCAGCGAATTTTTCCATCATTCTTTCCAGCCATAAATCTATTACTCCATATATCTATCGAAAATAAAAATTGCTTTATTCAACAATGCCTCCGGCTATCTGGCCGGAGGCGCATAATCTGGACAATCCAGATGATTATCTGCTCGTAATCACTCCATCGATCAATCCGTAATCGGCAGCTTCCTGCGCAGACATATAATGATCACGCTCAGTATCTGCAGCGATGGTCTCATATGGCTTGCCGGTATTGGCAGCAAGGATCTCATTCAAACGCTTCTTTGTCTTTAAGATATTTTCTGCTGCGATCTCAATCTCAGTTGCCTGACCCTTGGCACCACCGGATGGCTGATGGATCATGATCTCGGCATTTGGAAGCGCGTAGCGCTTACCTTTTGCTCCTCCTGCAAGAAGAAATGCTCCCATACTTGCAGCCAGACCAATACAGATTGTCGACACGTCACACTTGATATACTGCATGGTATCATAGATTGCAAGACCTGCAGTAACCATTCCTCCCGGAGAGTTGATATATAACTGAATATCCTTTCCCGGATCCTCTGATTCCAAGAACAGCAACTGTGCAACGACAAGGCTTGCCGTCGTCTCATTGACTTCTTCTCCGAGGAAAATAATTCTGTCTTTTAATAAGCGGGAATAAATATCGTAATTTCTCTCGCCCCTACTCGTTTGTTCAATGACATAAGGTACTAAACTCATAGAAAAACGCCTCCTTAATAAAAGTGTAAAAGACCGGTCTGGTTTTGCCCAGACCAGTCCATGTAATGACTCTAAGAAACTGAATTTATGCTTCTGTTGCCTCTGCTTCTGCTTCCTTCTCTTTCTTGCTCTTAGCCTTAGCGCGCTCCTTAACGTTAGACATTACAAGCTCAACAGCCTTATTGATTGCAAGATCCTTCTTCATGGAATCCTTCTCGGCATCTCCCATGTACTCTTTCAGCTTATCAGCTTCCATTCCGTAACTTGCAGCCATCTTTTCGATCTCAGCATTTACATCTTCATCCGATACTTCAATGTTCTCATCTTTAGCAATCTGCTCAAGAACAAGACTTGCCTGAATACGGGATAATGCTTCCGGACGAACCTGCTCCTTTAAGCCGTCAACGGTAAGTCCTGAGAACTGTAAGTACTGATCCATAGATAATCCGCTCTGTGCGATTCTCTGAGCGAACTCCTCGATCATTGTCTCACACTGTGTATCGATCATAGCTTCAGGAATGTCCATCTTGGACTTGTCGATGATCTTCTGAATAGCTTCATCTTCCTTTGTACGTTTTGCTTCGTTCTCTTTCTTCTCCTCAAGGTTCTTCTTTAAGCTCTCCTTGTACTCTGCAAGAGTATCGAACTCAGATACATCCTGTGCGAACTCGTCATCAAGTTCCGGAAGTTCCTTTGTCTTGATCTCATTGATCTTAACCTTGAATGTAGCTGGCTTTCCGGCAAGATCTGCTGCCTGATACTGCTCAGGGAATGTTACGTTAACCTCAACTTCGTCTCCGGCATTCTTGCCAACGAGCTGATCCTCAAATGTATCGATGAATGTATGAGAACCGATCTCTAACGGATGATTCTCACCCTTGCCGCCTTCAAACGCAACACCATCAACAAATCCCTCGAAATCGATCACTGCTGTATCACCAACTGCTACAGGACGATCTGTTACGGAAATGGTTCTTGCATTGTTGTTGCGCTGCTGCTCTAATGCTTCGTTCACTTCATCCTCGCTGACAGAAGTATCGATCTTAGTAACAGTTACGCCCATATATTTGCCAAGTGTAACCTCAGGCTTTACAGCAACCTCAGCTGTAAAGATGAAAGGCTTACCCTTCTCGATCTGTACAACATCAACGGTTGGACGGGATACGATATCAACGCCGCTCTCATCTACTGCAGATGGGTAATTCTGCTGCATCAGTGTGTTTGCAGCATCCTCATAGAATACGCCAACACCATACATCTTCTCGATCATGGCTCTCGGTACTTTACCTTTACGGAATCCAGGAACACTGATCTGGTTCTTCTGCTTCTTGTAAGCAGCCTCGATTGCCTTCTCTAATTCTTCTGCAGGAACTTCGATGGTAAGCTTTACCATATTCTTGTCTAAATTTTCAACCTGTACACTCATTTATACGTTTCCTCCTTAATATATATCAATTCCATGTACAATCTTAATTCTGCGTATCCCTCCCGAAAAAAGGCATACTGCGACCACTACAGTCATTTAGAGATTATAGCACACGAAATCCCCTTTTTACAAGCTTTTTTTATATTTTCCGGAAATATCTACAACTTTCGGATTGAATTTCCGTCATTCATTTTTACCGGAAAACGATAAGAATAATTCTTTTCCTGCCACGCCGGATCGTCCATCCTGCGGTGTCCATGCTCGATCAGGATCTTCGTCAATTCATACGATTCTTCGTTACGGCAACCTCGATTCCATACCCTTTTTCCGCGAGCGCCGATTCGATGCCGTCATACACTTTCGGAAAAAGATATTCCGAATAATAGCTTAAGAGCAGCCCCACTTTCGGACGCATCTCGTCCGCTTCGCCGCCCTCATAGGATACGTAGGTTCCGCTTCCGATGCTGTAGATTCCTGTCAGTATATTGGTCAGCGTGGATTTTCCTGATCCGTTCTCACCGATCAACGCGTGAACCTCTCCTTTATTTACGTTGAAGGATACATTTTGCACAGCCTTGGTAATAGCAAAGTTCTTGCAAAGATTTTTAACCGGTAATCTAACTTCACTCATTGCTGTCTTCCTCCCTTATACATATATAACGTATTTGTTTTGATGGTTTGATTACATTACCTGTTGTCTTTTATTGCAATAAAATACAACCATTTTTTCACGTAAAGTTGTATTGTCATAATGCATTTTACTCATTATTTTTTGTTAATTTTATATCAATTTGTATATTTGACGAGTATTCTTTTTATTTTTCTCTTGTTTTCTTGTCGTTTTGTGCGTTTTTATGCTTTTTCTTGTTTTTGTCAATCGTGCAGCAGTACAACTTTGTTTTCTTGCGTACTTGTATTGTATTGACAGTTTTTTAGACACAATGCTATGATAAGTTCAGTAACAAATGTTAATTGAATAGGAAAGGAAGATGTCATATGAAAGTAATGAACATTCAGGATCCACAGGAATTCTTAAAAGTAGTCGATTCCTGCAAAGGACAGGTTGAACTGATTACCGCAGACGGCGATCGTCTGAATTTAAAATCCAAGTTATGTCAGCTGGTTTCTTTATCCACAATCTTTGAATCCGCAGCAACCATTCCGGAATTAGAGATCATTGCTCACGAAGCAGAAGATTCCAGAAAGATCATGGATTATCTGATGAGAGGTTAATCCGAAAACGCGAATAACAGTAAAAGGGAGTGATTCTAACGAATCACTCCCTTTTGTTTTACCGATCAGCAAGCATTCCTTATTTTTATATTGCCGCAAACTGTGCCATATACAGATCGTAATATTTTCCTTTTTGTTCTAGGAGCTGCTGCGGTGTGCCCTGCTCCTCAATGCCTCCGTTATTGATCACAAAAATCCGGTCCGCATTCTGGATTGTAGACAAACGATGTGCGATCACAAAACTTGTTCTTCTCGCAAGGAGCGCTTCGATTCCCTGCTGCACAAGAAGTTCCGTATGTGTATCAATACTTGATGTTGCCTCATCCAGAATCAGTATTTTCGGGTCCGAGATCATGGTTCTTGCAAATGCGATCAATTGACGCTGTCCGATTGAAAGGCCTGCGCCACGCTCCTTTAATATGGTATCATATCCATTCTCCATCTTCATGATAAAATCATGCGCATTGACAGCTTTGGCCGCCGCTATCATTTCTTCCTCGGTTGCATCCATTTTTCCATATAATATATTTTCACGGATTGTTCCATGAAAAATGAAATTATCCTGCGTCATAACCCCCATCTGGCGGCGCAGGCTCTCGATGGATACCTTCGTCAGATCATACCCGTCAATCAGTATCGTTCCTTCTTCTATATCATAGAAACGGCTGATCAGATTGACGATGGTGGTCTTGCCTGCACCTGTCGGGCCTACCAGTGCAATTGTTTCCCCCGGTCTAATGGTAAAATTGACATTGGAGAGCACTTTGGTCTCCGCCGGTGTTCCCTTGTCATAGGTAAACGATACATTTTTAAATTCAACCGTTCCCTTAATGTCCGGCAGTTCTACCACATCTTTTCGATCACAGATATCCGGATTGGTATCCAGAATATCAAAAATCCGCTCTGCTGCGGACAGATTGGTAATTACCTGATTATAGAAATTGCTCAGATTCATGATTGGATTCCAGAACATATTAATATAAGTTCCAAACGCCACAAGAAGTCCTACCGAGACCCTCGGTGCCCCCATATATTTGACGCCGACCAGATAGAGCATCATCGTTCCGATTCCCCAACAGAAATCCACAGCCGGGCCAAACATATCCGCACGCGCACACGCGCTGATAAAAGAAGCTCTGTGTTCTCCCGCGAGTTCCCTGAACGATTTTCCCGTCTCGTCTTCTGCCGAAAAGCTCTGTACTACGCTCATTCCCGCAATATCTTCATGGACAAACGCGTTCAGATTAGATGACTTCTTACGGAATACCTGCCAGCGCTTATGCGCTGTCGTCTGAATAAAAAACACCGCCGCGATCATAACAGGGATCGTGCACAGTGCTGCCAATGTAAGCGGCAGATCTTTGACTGCCATAATCACAACGACTCCGACAACCGTTACAAAGTCCGGGATCAGCGTTGTGACTGCATTGGTCAGTACTTCCTTCAGCGAATTGACATCACCAATGATCCGCGCCAGGATTTTTCCGGTCGGACGACTGTCAAAAAAGGAAAACGACAGTGTCTGAATGTGTTCGTACAATTCCTGTCTTATAACCATCAGTACATCATTGGAAATCTTCGACATCACATACATGCGCACCTTGACCATAATCAAAAACAGGATATTGAGTGCGACTGCAAAGATTCCGATCTCCATAAGACCTCTGTAATCTCCCACTGCAATATGGTGATCGATTGCTTCCTCGATCAGCAGCGGATTAACAAGTTGTATGGCAACCGTGACCGCCATACAAAGCAACACTCCGATCACGCTTTTTTTATAGTTCTTTAAATAAGAGAACAACCGGATAATGATTTTCTTCTTATCCGAATTCTCCATATGTTCGTCTTCTCGATAAGAGTTAACCGCCATATATCTCACCTCCGTACTGTGCCATATAGGTGTTATAATACAACCCTTTCTTCTCCAGCAGCTGTTCATGTGTTCCACGCTCTGCGATTCTGCCATCCTCAAGATAGATAATTTCATCCGCGTGGCGGACCGCTGAAATACGATGCGCAATGATCACTTTGGTTGTCGCATTCATCTCATTTAACATCTTCTGGATTTCATGCTCCGTCTCCATGTCCAAAGCCGAAGTGGAATCATCCATCACAAGGATCGGGCAATGCTTCGATAATGCACGTGCGATACTGATCCGCTGCTTCTGTCCGCCGGACAGGCCCACACCGCGTTCACCGACGACCGTCTCATACTGCTGATCCATATCTTCAATAAATCCGCTCGCCTGTGCAGACGCTGCGGCAGCCTTAATCTCTTCCATCGGCATCGTATCGCGGCGCCCCATCTTGATATTCTCCTCTATCGTATCCGAAAACAGGAAAACATCCTGCATGACTACCGCAATATTTTCACGCAGCTGTTTGATGGTCAGTTCACGTACATCCACACCGTCAAGCCTGACGCTTCCGCTTTGCACATCGTAAAAACGCTGCATCAGATTGATGATCGATGATTTGCCCGAGCCGGTTGCTCCCATGATTCCGAGCGTCTTTCCCGCCGGAATCACAAAGCTGACATCCCTTAATATCCCGTTGTCCTCAATCGCGAAGTCCACATCGGAAAAAGTGATCTCACCTTTTACCTTATCAAGAACAACCGGATGCTCCGCTTCCCTGATCGATGAAGTATGTTCGAAGATCTTTCGGATTTTCTTTCTCGACGCAACCGCCGATGATACATCGTTTGTCAGCCAGCCGAGCATTTCCATCGGCCAGGTACAATTACGGCTGTATTCCACATACGCAACCAGCGATCCGATATCCATCTCGCCTTTCATCACCATATAACCTCCGAGCACGGTCATTACAATCGGAAGAAGGATTCCGACAAACGAAAAGATCGGATAATAACGAACCAGTGCCCTGGCCTGGGACATATTCAGCTCGTAGTAACGCTTATTGTGCGACAGAAATTTCTCAATTTCGTATTTTTCACGTGCAAATGCCTTAACCGTACGCACACCGGCAAGATTCTCCTCCGCGACAGTGGTAAGTTCCGCATTTTCCTCACTGATATCTTCGTAGATCTTATCCAGTTTTCGTTCCATGACGATTGCAACCGTTCCGCACAACGTCATGAATGCGAGCGGTATAAATGTCAGTTTCCAGTTTAAATGAAACATACAGTACAAAACACTTACAACGTGGATGATGACCTGCACCACAAGCATTCCGACAAAACCGAGCGCATACATAATATGATCCACGTCATCCTTTACACGTGCCATCAGCTCACCGGTGTTTGTCTTGCCAAAGTAATCCATGGACAATCCCTGAATATGCGTAAACAATTCCTCACGCATCTCTGTGCCGATCGTTACTCCGACTTTGTCTGCTGTAAATTCCTTAAAGTATCCAAACACACTGCGACCGATTCCGATCAGCACAATTGCCACCAGTAATTGAGGCAAAAGTGCGAGATTCCCGCTCGTGAATACTTTATTTACAATTTCTTTTGTAATCATCGGATAGAGCATGTCAAGTCCGATTGCAAGCAGCATACATACCAGTATGATCAAGTAGTAGTACCAGTATTTCAGCATATATGTGCTAATTTTCTTCACTTTCATTCCCCTTTCTGTTACCCCGGTTGCTTTTGAAACGTAAAAAAGTCTCCGGTGTTCTTGTCCGCACACAAAAGTACGCCACAAAATCACCAGAGACTTCACGTTCTATCTGCATTGCCTTAGCATAAACTAATCACGATGCACAACCGAGGTAATTTCATGACTCAGATTATTCAAATCTTTATAAAGTGCAAATCCAAACATTCTTTTTACCTCGCTTTCTTTTATATTTTGGTTTACTGTTCAAGTAAATCATAGCTTCCAATAATTGTCAAGCAAATTCCTTCATAATTTGGCTTTTTGAGGTCACACTATACTCAAGCACATGAGAACAGTAAGTTGACAAAGGAATTTGCCGACCCGCCAAGTATCATGCGCGCGTCGGCAGAATTGTTGACGAAATGTATGTTAAGGAGGTGAAAAATATGGCAGGCAATTCTTCAAATTCTTCAAGCAATACCGGACGTATGGCTGTTCCGGAGGCGAAGGAAGCAATGAAACGTTTCAAGGAAGAGGTAGCAAGCGAGCTTGGAGTACCTTTAAAGGACGGTTACAATGGTGACTTAACTTCTAAGCAGGCTGGTTCTATCGGTGGAGAGATGGTCAAGAAAATGATCATGAAGCAGGAAGAGCAGATGAAATAAGTCCTGATCACAGGACACGCAAACGCCCGAAGAAGCATATGTTTCTTCGGGCGTTTTGTTCTATTTCAGATAGATCGCTATACGCGGTATACAATGCTCTCCTTCAGAGATTTTGCGGCCTCCTGATCCTTGAGATAAGCAACGATCTCTGCTGCAAAGTCGATTGCCGTACCAAGGCCGCGGCTCGTAATAATGTTGCCGTCTTTTGCTACCGGATCGGTCACAAAATCTGCTCCGGTCAGTTTTCCTTCCACACCCGGATAGCAGGTTGCGGTCTTTCCTGCAAGTAATCCTGCATTTCCGAGGACACTCGGTGCTGCGCAGATGGCTGCTACCAGCTTTCCTTCGGATGCAAATTCCCTGATCACACGGTTGACCGTCTCATCCTCCATCAGATGCGTTGTTCCCGGCATTCCACCCGGAAGTACGATTCCATCATAAGATGCATAGTCCGCATCCGCTTTCTTAACATCCGTCCGAAAAGCAATCTTGTGCGATCCTGTCACCGTATCGTTTCCGCTGACAGAAATCATCTCGATCTCAATTCCGGCTCTTCGCACAAGGTCAACCACGGTAAGTCCCTCTATCTCCTCGCATCCGTCTGCCATAAAAATTCCAAGTCTGCTCATTTATTTATCCTCCTGTGTTTGATCGACCAATGCCTCCAAAAGATTGATCGTTGCATCATAATTTCCCTGAACAACCAGTCTTCCGTTGCTCGTTACATCCGAAATCGAGATGGTTCCCGCAAAGACATCAAACAATGTTTCCGCGTCAACATATACCACCGCGTCTCTGTCATAATATTCATACGGTTGCACCAGAATCCTGCCTGCAGCAATCTCAACGTAAAATGCGCCTTCACCCTCACCCAGGATATTAAACTGTACAGCAATATGATGATCAATTGGTGCAACATTACACTTTATCGCTTGTTTTTGAACCTTATTTACAATGTTTTCATATGTCATAACGTTTTTCTCCTTTCGTCCACTACTGTTTCGTTTTTATACCTCGCATTCTGAAGGCAGCATTCTTTTGGCAGCCCTGCAAGTGCTCCCCCGCAACACTCTTTATTATATATATTATACCACACGCATTTGTGATAATAAACAGTTTTCATTGATTCTCAATCTGTTTTTTGTGCATTTTCACTTTTAAAGGTTCTAACCGCTCCATGCCTTGATTTTTTTATGATTTGTGTCATAATATTAATAATTTTATGTTTGAAAGGGAAAATCCATGGAAATCGAACGCAAATACTTAGTCAGGAAACTTCCGGAAAATCTTGAACAGTACAATAAAAAGAAAATAGCACAGGGATACCTGTGCACAGAACCGGTCGTGCGTATCCGCCGCTCGAACGATGATTATTATATGACATACAAAGGCGACGGACTTATGGTACGTGAAGAATACAATCTCCCTCTGACGCGAGAAGCATACGAGCATCTACGTCCGAAAATTGATGGACTCCTTATTGCCAAAACGCGCTACCTGATCCCGCTTGACAACAAATTGACCGCAGAACTGGATGTCTTTGAAGAAGATTTAAACGGTCTGGTAATCGTTGAAGTTGAATTTAATACCGTTGAGGAAGCCAACGCATTTCACGCACCGGACTGGTTCGGCGAAGATGTTACCAACTCCGGCAAATATCACAACAGTTATCTCAGCCAACACGGTCTTAACTAAGCCCCAAAGGAGATAGCGGCTGCAAAACCTGTTACTAACAGACTTTTGCCGCCGCTATCTCCGTTTTATTACATATTCCCTTCCGCGTCCCTGTCTTATCTCAGGCGATTCGCGAACTCATATTGTTGTCTTGTACGAATGGTATATTTGAGGTCTTCGTATCGCTTCTCGATCGGACCTTCCGGAATCACAACATCCATAGCAACCGCCATCGTGTCAATCATACCATCTGTGATCTCATCCCGCATGGATGTCAGAATATGATATTTTTCCTCGAAATTCTCTGTTTCGAGGAACTCCATAATCTTCGGATTGATCAACGATTCCTCCGCTCTCTTCGCGACTTCCATCGGATTTCTCGCAAACTGGCTTCTACGATCCCGGTTCGCCGCAACGGTTTTCGGTGCAGTTTCCGATTCTGTATGATTCAGGGACGTCTTCGCTTTCGGCGTATTTACCCGTCTTACTTCTTCCATCTTGCTTTCTGCGTTCTCTGCAACACGCAGCACTTCCCCTTCTTCAACCGGATTCGTTTGTCTTTCTGCCAGCTCAAATCGATATCTCTGCTGCACATCCGGATACTTTACATGATCCACTTCACTGACAAACATAGAAAGCGGTCTTGCATACACGCCGAAATCTCCATACAATGCCTGATAGATAACCAATTCTTCTCCTGTCTCCGAATGTGTTGCGATCGTCACAACCTGATACAATCTGTTTTTAAAATGCCGGTATATTTCTCCCGGCTTTGGTCTACGTTCCAATTTCAATTCCTCCTGTCATCCCTCTGCTGTCACTGATTCATCAACCGGCCAGTGTAAAACGGTTGATCATATCCATCGCCTCTCCGACGAAATCTCTTTCAAAGCTTAAATTCCCGTCATATCCTTTGACCATCAGGTCTTCCACACTGCCGAGAAGATTCTCATCTTCCGCATGAGCTGCCGGTTCCATATGCATCTTCATATGTTCCTCACGGTCCTTTACGACATAAGCTGCTTCTGCCGAAGACACCTTCTCCGAATGCTTATGTTCACTCTCTAATTCGTGGAGAGTCTCATCCGCCTCATATTTCTTTGTGTTTGCCTTTGCGCGCTGCACGATACTTGGGGTCGCAGCCTTCGGAGCCTGATACGCCTGCCCCTTCGGACTCGGTGTTGCGGTATACGCCTGTCTCGCGCGACTCGCTGCTGTGTTCTGCACACGATTACTGTTCGCAGAAGCATTCCGGTTCATTGTCTGCTGTCCCCGCACCTGATTCGAGTAACTGTTCGGTGTCTGCTGTCCTGCGGTTCCCATATTGGCATAACTTTTCGGAATCGTTTTCGTCTCTGCTTCATCCAGCCACTTTTCCGCCTGCTTTCCAAACTTTATCGCATTTTCCTTCACGAGATTTCCCACTCGTTCGAGTGTCTCATTCTGTCTGCTAACCGGCCGCCCGTTTATATTCGGCTGATTTTGTTTCTTCTTATCATGTTTTCCCGTGATTTTACTGATCACAAACCAGATGACAGCAAACCATATGATCGTACTGATTAATCCACCCATTCTCTTCTCCTATCTGATTTCCACAATCTGTGCCGCAACGCGTTTGACCCGTTCCTGTATCGAATCGTCCGCTCCACCCGCGTTATCCAATATTTCTGTTGCCTCTAAGAACTTTCGGCTTCTGCGATCCGTTGCATTCCGACATTCCGCGCGTTTGGTATCCGCACGTTCGATTGCCCCTGCCAGCAGCGTAACGATCGGTGTCAAAAACTGTTTCTCATACACCTGATCGATGCATGCAAGTTTATCACCTGCCGGAAGATCCTCAAGCTCTTTTTCTGTATGATTCATAAGGAAAAAGCCAAGTTTCCACGCGGACGGACGTTCCTTCTCCAAGGCCTCCTTAAGCAAAGCCAGCAGATTTTCAATTTCGCTCTGTAAAATCAGTTTTTCTTCCGGTGCTTCACATGCTTTTGTTCCAAGCCGTATGATCGTATCATATGTAGAATGAAACTCCCGGTCCTCCCTGCTGATCAGGAATTCATGGTCAAATCCGTTCTGTCTGCGCTTCATCTCCTTGATGATCTGTGCAAATTCTTTCTTATCGTATGTTTTCTCGCCGGTGAGCATGCGCTCCATCTGCCTTGCTCCGTCATTCATCCACTCCGTTGCCACACGCGCATTCTCATACTGCATCTGCGTACTCTGCCACTGGCGGTTCAGCTTCTCGTACTTCTTTTGCCAGCTTTTAAACGCTGCCATATCCGAATCCGTTGCTACAAGCGCCGCTTTGATCTTCTCTATCTCTTCATCCTTACCAAACATGTTTCCAATGCACCTCGCCCCTTTGCAGATACCTTTTCCTATACCATATCGAGTCTATTATAACCTATTTGGTAGTTTTAGCCAACAATTCCTCGCAGAAAAAGAAAAAGGAATACCACAACAACGATCGCGAGAGTAACCAGATTGTTCCGTTTTCTTTTGCGGTAATACTCCTGCATTGCCTTCTCTGTCTCGGAAAGCACAGCTGCTTCCTGTTCGTCTCGGCAGATGAATTCCCCATATCCGTTTGCTTCAAGAAGTTCCACCGCACGCGCACGATCTGCCGCTGCAACATAAAGATTTCCATTGGATAATCGTGTTTCTTTCCCCGCAGCGATATATATCCTGCCTTCTTTTTTATTTTCTTCTGTGCCCTCGGCATAAGCTTCAATGTTATGAGAAAGCAGGAGCTTTATGATTGCTCCTGCTTCCTGTTCACTGACCTTAACCGCAAGCTTGCGAATAAAATCATAATTCATATTTATACCTCATCGTAAAGGTGACATTTTACCTTGTGCCCGTCGCCCATGTCACGTGGCTTCGGATCCTCATGTTTACAGATCTCCATGCACTCTTTGCAACGTGTATGGAACTTACACCCTGCCGGTGGATTGGCCGGAGATGGGATATCCCCCTCCAGAAGAATACGGTCTCTCTTAGCATCCGGATCCGGCATCGGAATTGCCGAGAACAATGCCTTGGTATATGGGTGAAGCGGATTCGCAAAAATATCCTCTGTCTTACCGGTCTCTACCAGACCACCAAGATACATAACGCCGACCGTATCGGAAATATGCTCTACAACCGATAAGTCATGCGAAATAAACAAGTATGTCAGATTACGTTTCTCCTGTAATTCGCGGAGAAGATTGATGATCTGTGCCTGAATGGATACATCCAAAGCCGATACCGGCTCATCACATACAATAAATTCCGGATTGAGTGCCAGTGCACGTGCAATACAGATTCTCTGACGCTGTCCGCCGGAAAACTCATGCGGATAGCGATCCTTGTGATACTCCTGAAGTCCACAGTCTAACATAACCTTGGTTACATAATCATCGTACTCTTCCTTTGAAACCAATCCGTGCTCGCGGACAGCCTCACCGATAATCTCACCGACCGGAAGTCTTGGCGAGAGGGATGAATATGGATCCTGAAAAATGATCTGCATCTTCGTACGCATATCACGAAGCTTTTTCTTATCCCAGGAATTGACATCCTCTCCGTTGAAGAGAACTTCGCCGTCCGTCTTCTCGATCAGACGCAGAATCGTACGTCCCATTGTGGACTTGCCGCATCCGGACTCTCCTACAAGTCCCATGGTAGTTCCGCGCTTGATGTTAAGGCTGACATCATCGACTGCCTTGACCTGTCCTGTCACACCACCGAAAAAGCCTCCCTTGATTGGGAAATATTTCTTTAAATGAGACACTTCAAGAATGTTCTCATCATTGTGTTTGATCTGTTCATTACTCATTCTTTGTGTCTCCTTCCATGCAACGATAGCAGCTCACTTCATGTGTCGGCGATACTTTGTAGACACCCGGGTATGCTCCCTCACATCCGTCCACACACATCTCGCAGCGATCTCTGAAGTAGCAATAATTCGGCATATTGATTGGGTTCGGCACACTTCCCGGAATGCTGTAAAGCTTATCCACATGTTTACCGACTACAGGCTTTGAATTCATAAGTCCGATCGTATAAGGATGGCGTGGATCCTTGAAGATCTCCTGCGCAGTTCCTTTCTCAATGACACGTCCGGCATACATAACAACCACATAATCCGCCATCTCAGCAACCACACCAAGGTCATGCGTGATCAACATAATGGAACTGTTAATACGATCTTTCAGACTTCGAAGCAGATCCAGGATCTGTGCCTGAATGGTAACATCCAATGCTGTCGTAGGCTCATCGGCGATGATCAGCTTCGGATCACAAGCCAGAGCCATAGCGATCATAATACGCTGTCTCATACCACCGGATAACTCATGCGGGTACATCCGATAAACACCTTCCTTATTAGCAATGCCAACCATTTCAAGCATCTCAAGTGTACGTGCCTTTACCTCTTCCTTACTCTTTTCCGGGTAATGAAGAGCGATAACTTCATCCACCTGATCTCCGATACGGAATACCGGATTAAGAGAAGTCATCGGTTCCTGGAAGATCATAGACATATAGTTGCCTCGAAGCTTCTGCATGACAGAAATCGGAGTATTTACAATGTTATAGGTTCTGTTTCCGTCATCGAAACGGATTTCGCCTTCTACCGTCTGTCCGGTCGGGCGCTGTACAAGCTGCATCAGAGAAAGACTGGTTACGGATTTACCGCAGCCGGACTCTCCTACGATGCCGACGGTCTTCCCCTGTGGCACATCAAACGATACGCCATCAACAGCTTTCACCGTTCCGATATCCGTGAAGAAATATGTATGGACATTGTCAAACTCAACACAGTTATCCGGATTCTTCATCTTGGTAATATATTCCTCTTCCGGAATATGTTTTCTGTTTCTCTTCTTTTCAATCTCTCCGGTGATCTTGCGATTCTCCTTCGCAATACGGTGAGACTCCTTCGCGGAAATATATCCGTTTTCTTTATCTTTTTTTAATAATCCCATCTTTGCCACCTACCGTTTCATCTTAGGATCGAACGCATCTCGCAGACCATCACCAACAAAGTTAAATGCAAGTACCGTAAGAAGGATCAAAAATCCGGCCGGTACCCAGACGAACAGATAATTCGTCATAACGTAGGAATCGTTTACAGCATTGATGATACTGCCCCAGGAAGCTGCCGGATACTTGATACCAAGTCCCAGGAAACTTAAGGAAGCCTCTGTTAAGATAACATCACCGATTCCCATGGAAGCAAATACGATCAACTGCGGAATAACATTCGGAATCAGGTGCTTGAAAATTCTTCGCTTAATACTGATTCCCGTGGCTTCTGCCGCGATCATGAATTCCTGCTCGCGAAGGGAAAGGATCTGTCCTCGAACGATACGCGCGATTCCAACCCATCCGATAACACCCATGATCACACAGAGCATATAAATACGAATTGTCGGTGATACCTTCATATAATCCATGACGGAACCGAGGATCAGATACAATGGCATCGCCGGGATACAGTAAACAATATCAACCAGACGCATCAGAAGATTATCCACCCAGCCGCCGAAGAAACCGGCAACACCGCCGACTAATACACCAAGGATCAACTCGATCAGCACAACGACAAAACCGATCAAAAGGGAAATTCGTCCACCATACATCAGTCGCGTCAGAAGGTCCATACCATTGGCATCGGTTCCCACCGGATGCTTCAGCGATGGGGATGCATAAGTATCCATCACTTTTGACTGCTGGTATCTTTTAATAATATATTGTCCGTCCTTACGGCTTAACAGATATTCTTCTTCCTTTCCATCCGCATTGGCAAAAGTAAAGGAATCCTTGTCGCCGTCAATCGCCGCCTTTGCAGCTTCCTTAAACTCCGGTGACAGATAAACACTGTCAGATACTGCATTAATGTTCATATCGGAAACATACGCATAAGTGTTTCCGTCGGCATCATATACCATTGTAGCACCATCACCATCTGCCTGAATGGTATATGTATTGCCATCCGCATCAACGGAAGTTTCTCCGTTACTGATTGCTACCATTACGTTACGGCAAAAATCATAAGAGAATTTAACATCCGATGAATATGCTGTAAAAGAACGCTCATAAAGCATACCAATCTCATTTCTTTCAATCGGGACTCTTCCTTTGTATAACAGATAAACGCCCTCACCGATCGGGTCAAGACACATCATATCGTTATCCGCAGTCTTGAAGTTCAGCTTATTGGTTGAAATTGCAAGAATGGACTGAGAATAACCGTCACTCGGCATCTTACCGCCATCCTTCATCATCACCTGATAATCTTCAATATAAGTTGCGCCGGCATAATCTTTCTTAACCTCATCCATACGGTAAAAGACTTTGCTCTGGCTATATGGCATGATCGCACCGCCCACGAAGGCGAATAAAAACATACACACGATAATGACAAGTCCTACGATTGCAAGCTTATTACGGAAAAAGCGCTTTGCTACCATCATTCCCGGAGAGAGTACTTGAACACGCTTTGCATCGTCCAACTTTACTTCTTCCGTTGACGGATTTGTTTTCTTTTCGTTATCCATAGTTCCCTCCTTTCTAGTTTACACGCACACGTGGATCAACCACTGCATACAAGATATCCGCAATCAGGTTTCCGAGAAGGATCAGGATTGCAAGAAACAACATGTAAAACATAACAAACGGGATATCTCCCTGTACAATACACTGGTATGACGTATATCCGATACCCGGAATCTGGAACAGTGTTTCTGTAATCATTGCACCGCTGAACAATCCCGGAAGGGATCCACCAAGCAATGTAATGATTGGAATCAACGTATTGCGGAATGCATGGTGATTGATGACACGGTTCTCGGAAAGTCCCTTCGCACGTGCAGTACGGATAAAGTCCGCATTCAATACCTCAAGCATATTCGTACGGGTGTAACGCATCAGCGAACCGATACTTACGATTGACAATGTAATCGTCGGCAGGATCATATGCTGTGCCATATCAAGGATCTGTCCGATCGGAGACATCTGATCGTGCATACGACCGACAATTCCATAGAGATCAACCCATCCAAGCTTGATGGAGAATACCCATTTTAAGATGGTCGCAAAGAAGAAACTCGGTAAAGAGATACCGATCAAAGCGATGACCGTGATCGTATAGTCCAAAGCGGAATACTGCCGCCTTGCTGCCGCGATACCGGCAGGAATCGCAATAATAATTTCCAATATAAAGGACGCAAGTCCTAATGCAAAGGAATACCAGATAACTTCGGCAAACTTATCAAGTACCGGTTTGTTCCAGTACCAGGAATCACCGAACTGTCCTCTGACAGCCTGAGATGCCCAATGGCAATATCCCTGAACCACGCCGCAGTCAAGACCATATGCTTCATCCAGCTGTTCCTTCCATTCCTGATAGGTTTTTGAACCCGGCTTCTGTGCAAGTTCTCTCGCTTTGTTCTCGACGAATGAAGTCGGCATACAACGCATGATGCCGTAGATGATCATCGTAACGAAGAACAGTAATACGATTGAGATTAAAACTCTCTTTAGAACAAATTTCTTCATCTTGTTCTCTCCTTTTTCTTATTTTCTTACAAAGTGATGACGCGAAAGGTATTTCGTAAAAAGAATCTTTTGACTCTGCTTGCGAAATACCTTTCGCACTGAAGGGGGATATCCCCCTTCAATGCTTAGCAGTATTTCTTTTATATGCTTAAGATTATCTCATCTCTACGTTCTGGATCTCGCTGAACCATCTGTAGTAGGTTGTCTGATCCTTTGCAAGCGTATCTATATTGACACGCTCGGTACTGAAGAGAAATCCTTCCTGTCTCTGGTATACAGGAATCTCAACAGCATAATCTACTACGAAGTCAAGACACTCTTTGTACTTCGCCTTACGATAAGACTGGTCTGTGTTTGTCTTGGCATCCATAACCATCTTGTCAAGCTTGTCCGAATAGATTGCATACTTGTTTGCATCTCCACCCTTGCTGTGGTAGATCTGGAACATATCCGGATCAAGAGTTGCCTGCCAAGCTGCACACCACATATCAACCGTTCCTGCATCAAGACCGTTCCAAAGAAGGTTTGAATCCGCAACGTCGTTGATCTTCAAGTCAAATCCGATGGATTTTAATGCATTAGAAGCCTCTGTTAAGATACCGAAGGATGGGTGATCTCCGTTACCGCCGGCCGGAATCATTACTTCGTAAGACATCTTAGCACCTTCCGGAGCTGCTGTAACCTTGCCGTCTTTTACCGTATAACCGGCTGCCTCAAAGTAGCCTAAAGCTGCCTTTAATGCAGCTGCATACTTCTCATCCTCTGACATATCATCTGTGTAGATATCATTTCCGTCAACATCAACGGAGAATGCCACCTTGTAATCCGAGTCAGACTTCTGTGGAGCTGCCCATGATGTATTAGAGATCGGATAGTTGATAACCTCAGCTGCCTCTCCATAATAAGAATCAATTGTTACGTCACGGTATACTGCGATAACAGTGGCAAGAGCCTTTCTTAAATCCTTGGAAGCCTCGCTGGATCCGTCTCCGCCAACACTGATATTCTTTGAATTCATACCAATGTATCCATATCCGTTGTAATCAGTAAGAACGGTTGTAAGCTTATCTCCACTAATCTCTCCATCTGAGTTCTCTCCTGAGATCTGCTCAAGCATAGCCTTTGACATAGAAGGATCTGCCACATCAACAGAACCCTGAAGAACACCCGGAGTCATATCTGCCTCGGATGTTGTCTTGAACTGTAAGTTCTTTGTCTTAGGAGCGCCCTCGAAGTAAGTATCATTTGCTTCCATGTAAGCGATCTTGTTCTCGTATTTTACAAACTTGTAAGGTCCTGCACCAACCGGATCGTTTGTCTTTGCACGAACCGTAGACAAATCACCCTTGTCAAAACCGAACTTGTTGTTATCGTAATCATACTTGCTTGTGTCACCATAGTAGTGCATTGGAGCTACCTGGATTGCCAGCTGGTAGATGGCGGTTGCATCCACGTCTGTTAAAGTAACACGAACGCTGTAATCACCGGTCTTCTGAATTCCTTCGATGTGATCAGCGGAGGAACCAGTCTCTACCGTAGCCTTATAGCTGTCATCCAGGAAATCAAACAGAGAAGCATCCGCTGTCTCTGTGTCGGAAGCCATCTGATAGTCTCCATCATATTTGGCTACGATTTCGTTGAAGAAATCTGCCATAGTAGGATCATCGTATGTCTTTCCTGAAGGAGCGGTAAGAACTCCGTTATCATCTACATCACCATATCCGTATGCAGCCATAGCACTTTTTGCAGTATTGTCCTCACTGTATCCCTGTGCTGCACAGAAATCTGCAATATTCTGTGTCCACTTCTCACCTGCTGCCGGAAGATCCGTATCAAAGAACTGCTTCTGCTGATCTTGTGTATAGTAAGTGAAGTCGGTGTTATCCGCACCGTTCTTGAGCATTAACTTATATAATACTTCTGAGCCGCTTCTGTACGCTTCAAGACCCTTGATCGGTAAAGAATATGTAGCAGCAGAGCCATCATAAGACGGATCAAGGAATACATACATAGAGAAGATAACATCATCCGCTGTCATCGGCTCTCCGTCAGAAAACTTGATGTCATCACGGAGTGTGAAATCGTAATCTACGGTTCCGTCATCGTTCTCGGTAATCTTGCAATCTGCAATTCCCTTGTAAGTGTAATCGGTTCCGTTGTACTCTTTCGTCTCGCCCTCGATACCATTCATGATAATTTCTCCGGCACGATCATTCGTCAACAGATAAGGGTGTACCAGGTCAACCAGACGTTGATCCGGAACGGACTGTACGAAAAATGGGCTAAACTTCTCGCTCATATCTTGAGATGCGATAACGAGCGGAGTGTCGGATGTTGCTTCTCCTGTCTCCGTTCCATTCTGACCTTTAGAGCCACAACCGGAAACAAGACCTGCAACCATTGTTCCTGCTAATAATAAAGCAAGAGCCTGTCTCATTTTCTTCATATTTTTTCCTCCTATTATTGAACGCGGAAGTGGGAGCTTCCGCTAATCTATGTTCTAACCTCCGTTCGAGGATAAAACCTAATTCATATTTTTCTCCTTCACAGAGGAAGCGAATGTCCGGTCATAGTACCGGCCATATACGACAACCAAAATAATATGGGGAAGGTGAAGCAGTAAATACATCAGTTCCGGGGCAAAATCCATCCCATTCCGGTGCAATACCATATATATTATTTCAAATGCAATGCCGATCACATCCATCACCAGCACCGCAAGAAGTGACTTTCTGATACGCATAAGTCCATGCTGATACTGCAGACAGCTCATAGTTGTCCCCGCCTCCCAGTATGTAAACACACCGAAAAAGGCATAGATCAGCGGCAGATACGTAAACAGATATAAAAATACAATCCAACCGGTCCGCGAAGAATCCTGATTGACCATACCCGCAAGAAGCTGGAATACACTGATTCCCAAAACAAATGCCAGATTCACACAGGAACTTTGCTTTTTTCTGGAATCGCTCATCGCAAGAACATATACGCGCGGATCGTTCAGATACTTATTGTTTTTAATCATCAAACTTGACTTTCTTTTCTAATTTTCCAACAAGTTCCTTCATGCATCCGTCCTCAAACGGGCTGTTTAATCCCGCCTCACGGATCACATTGACGTAAAAATCCTTTGCAGACAGCTTACAAAGCTTCAGATAGTTGTTCCATGCAGCATCAAAATTTTCATCCATCTGCACCTTGTACTGCATCGCACAAATACTTGCAAGTACATAATCGATATAATAGAACGGAGACTGGAAGATATGTGACTGTCTTTGCCAGTAGCCACCGTTTGCAAAAAACGGATCATCCTCATAATCCAGATGTGGACGATACTCTTTTTCCAGTTTTGCCCAGGCATCCTTGCGATCCTGTGGTGTCATATCCGGATTTGCATATACGATATGCTGGAACTCGTCCACCATACATCCGTATGGTACAAAGATTGCCGCATCCTCAAAATGCATCTTCAGATAATCATCCTTGCGGTCTCCGAAGAACTTGTCCATCCATCCGTATGTGAAATATTCCATGGACATAGAATGACACTCAGCGGTCTCCATGGTAATGTCTGCATGCTCACGAATCTCATCGTTGCGAAGCAGATATCCCTGAAAAGCATGTCCGCACTCATGCGTAATCACATCGACATCACTGCTCGTTCCGTTAAAATTTGCGAAGATAAATGGTGCCTTATAATTCGGAAGATAGGTCATATAACCACCCTGGCGTTTTGTCTTGCGTCCCAGCACATCAAAAAGTTCATGTTCCATCATAAAGTCGAAGAACTCTCCTGTTTCCGGCGACAGCTCATGGTACATCTTCTGTCCGGCTTCGAGGATCTCCTGCGGAGTTCCGATCGGATTCGGATTTCCACCTTTGATATATACGTCATTATCGTAATATTTTAAGGAATCAACTCCAATGTCTTTACGTCGCTGCTCATGCAGACGATTGACAAACGGTACAAAATACTTTTTAACCTGTGCGCGGAAATTCTCCACCATCTCCTGATCATAGCAATTACGGTTCATGCGATAGTAACCGAGCTCGATGTAATTTTCGTATCCAAGCATTCTTGCCTGCTCGGTACGATTCTTCACCATCTTATCATAAATCTCGTCAATTTCACCTGTAACCTTCTGGAAATATCCGCTGACCGCAGCCCATGCGCGTTTTCTCGTAGCACGATCCTCCGCGGTCATAAACGGCCTCATCAGCGACAGATTGTAGATTTCTCCGTCAAACGGGATCTCTGCTGTCGCAATCAGTTTTCCGTAACGACTGACCAAAGCGTTCTCTTCCTGCATCAAAGGAATCAGTTTCTCATCAAAGGACTTTAACGCAATCTCAATGTTCTTAAACATAACCGGTCCGATCTTCTCCTCCAATACATCACGGTACGGTGATTCATAAAGAACCTTCGAATACTCATTCCGATAATTTTCAAGAATTGGCATCATTTCATCGTAATAGTCATTTTCTTTCTCGTAAAAGGAGTCTGTTGTATCAATATTGTGGCGTGTCGTCGCCAGTACGATATTCGTCTCAATATCTGCAAAAAATTTATAATAATCACGGTGAATCGCAAACTGATCCTCCCCCGAGGTCGCCGCTTTTGTTCTTGCAATAATGTCTTTATATCCAGCCTCCACATCCGCAAGTTCTACTCTTTTATACGGCATCTCCGAAAACTTCATACAATCTTTTCTCCCTTACCTTTATTCCATTTGCGGTAACGTGTTAACACTTTACCAAATAAAAATATTTCTGTTTAATCGAAAAAGAAGTCCAACCAATCCTTTTGTCCGTTGCACTTCCTGAATACGCATTCTTCTGTTCGTCCGAAACACAACTGTTTTTGTCGTGCGAACAAGCCTATTATAGCTTGTGAAAATAATTTGTCAACAAAAATCGTCTTCCGATCCTTGTATATTTTTTATATATTTCGTTTTTTTTGAATCTATATACATAATTTGCTACTATTCTACGTTTTTTTGCATGTTCTAGTGTATTTTTATTCATTGTGTTTTTGAGCGAACTTTTTATGGTAATGTGATATACTAAACATAAGCCACTCGGAAAATCTTCGATTTTCTGAGTGACGCACGGCGATAAGAAAGGAATCCCCATATGCTTACAGCGGACGAAGTGTTAAATTTAAACTATTATAAAAAGACAAGTTATACCGGATGGATCAACGGAATGCGCTTTTTGATCAAACGGGAAGCTCCGGAGGAAGGCGATGCCATCTTCCACGCATGGGTATGGCCCGGTCCGCTCATCTTTGATCTGGTTGACGACACACAAAAATATGACTTTACCGCGCCTTTTACCGACGGAGGAAAACAGCAGGTTGTTGACTGGATCAATGCGCAGTACGAAGATAATCCGGATCTGTGGTCACACGAGCGCAAACCAATGTATCCCCAGTAATCATCTTCCCGGTCATTTGTCACATTACAGTAAAGGCATCCGCAGATATGATTTCTCATATATACGGATGCCTTTTCCTATACACCGGTTTATTGTTCCTTCCTGACAGAAGCCACAGTCTGACGCTTCCAAACAAGATACGCGATAAGCAGCATGATTCCGGTTACCAGCCACGCCGCCGGATCCGCAAAACAGACCCCCAGATAACCACATGGCTTCGCCGCCACTGCAATGACCGCAAACCGGCTGACAAGTTCAACAACCCCACTCAGCATCGGAATAAACCCATGATCCAGTCCTTGCAGACCATTACGATAGATAAAGATCCATCCCAACGGAATCATAAATCCACTGATTGCATATAAATACTGCATCGCAGCCGACATCGTCTCCGTTGACGGATTACTGATAAACCATTTCAACATAAACGGACCCGCGCAGCAACAGATCAACGCAGCAATTGCAGCTGCTACAAAACACAAATAGAACGCCTGTCGCATTCCCTGATAGATTCGCTTATACTTTCCGGCACCAAGATTCTGACCGCAATAGGTTGCCATCGCTGTACCCAGAGTCGGGAATGTCTGCGTTGCAATACTCGACACTTTCGATGCTGCCGTAAACGCCGCAACGGTACTTGAACCAAACACATTGACCGCACTCTGAAGAATCATTGTACCGATCGCCGTAATCGAATAATTCAGCGCCATCGGGATTCCAATCGAAAGCATACGAAGAATTCCCTGATTGTCCCAGTAATAATCCTCTCTGCTCGTCCGCAGTATATCATGTTTGCGGAACATCACAATAAAACACAATACCGCAGCTACACCCTGTGAGATAACCGTTGCGTAAGCCGCTCCTGCCGTTCCCATTTTGACAACAACGATCAGGAAAATATCAAGCACAATATTAAGCGCCGATGAAAAAATCAAAAAGTATAAAGGTGTCTTGCTGTCGCCGATACCACGCAATATTCCGGAAGCAACATTGTATGCCATAGTACACAATATTCCGCCAAAAATAACACGGATATAACTGTCTGCAAGTCCCACAATATTTTCAGGAGTATTCAGCCACAATAATAACTGTCTCGATCCGATTACCGTTATGACACTCAGCACCGCAGAAACAATAGCGGTCAGCATCAAAGACAATGCGACATAATGTTGCAAACGTTTAAAATCCTTTGCTCCAAATGCATGCGACACCATAACTCCGAATCCCTGTGCAATTCCATTGGCAAATCCTAAAACGAGGAACATAATACAACCTGTAGATCCAACCGCAGCCAATGCATCTTCTCCGAGATATTGTCCAACGATCACCGTGTCTACCATATTATAAAACTGCTGAAATAAGTTTCCAAGTAAAACAGGAATTGAAAAAAGAAGAATAATTTTCATCGGATTGCCGATCATCATATCTTTTCTCATAGTAAATACTCCTTATATCCTATCATTAAGCTCCATTTTCGTTCCTCACATACTCCGTATAACCTATCGATACAGCCAAAGAAAAAGACTAACATAATGTTAGTCTCTGACTGCGGGCAACAGGACTTGAACCTGCACGTCGTAGACACTAGAACCTAAATCTAGCGCGTCTGCCAATTCCGCCATGCCCGCTGTTCGTTATAAAGTTTTGTAGAGTAGTGTATAACGTTACTAATTAACTATACAGACTCCCCCAACTTATGTCAATAAGTTTTTAACATTTTTCTCTTGACGAATAATAAAAAATATTGTAGTATACAAAAAGTGTGAGAGATACACATGGGCTTGTAGCTCAGCCGGTTAGAGCGCACGCCTGATAAGCGTGAGGTCGGAAGTTCGAGTCTTCTCAAGCCCACGAAACCCGATGCGATTGCATCGGGTTTTCTTTTTATACACTCTTACCAGTTTTCAAATTCTGGAGGTCGAAAAATTCAGTTTGGGTATTTGCTTTCCCCTGCGTTCCATTATTTTGGATCATTGCATTCATTTTTAATATGATGAAAAAACAAAAAGACTAACGCATCTACGTTAGTCCTCATAAATGTGCTCGAAGGGATTCGAACCCCCGACCCACGGCTTAGAAGGCCGTTGCTCTATCCAACTGAGCTACGAACACCTATTCTATTAAAACAAGCTGGGCTAGTTGGATTCGAACCAACGAATGCAGGAATCAAAATCCTGTGCCTTACCGCTTGGCGATAGCCCAACACTAGTAGTTGCTACCGCAACAGGGTGGATACAGGGATTCGAACCCTGGGCCTCCAGAGCCACAATCTGGCGCGCTAACCAACTGCGCTATACCCACCATATAATGAGACACGGGGGATTCGAACCCCCGACAACTTGATTAAAAGTCAAGTGCTCTAC
>OBLI01000394.1_pt1 | contig 46403 bp, 59 predicted proteins | sample 1519701 | NCBI WGS metagenome assembly OBLI01 (sample SAMEA3663005, study PRJEB22513) | pig gut metagenome | biome: pig gut; feature: pig-associated habitat; material: faeces | place: France | collected 2012
TTGGAAAGTGTTTCCAATTCACTTAAAGTCATGGATGAATTTTTCCGAATTCTTCGTGACCACATGGCACAAATCATGTTTGCCGCGTGGGGCGCATTATGCGCATTCATCGCACCGATGTTTCCATTTGTCATTATATGCACATTGCTTATTTTGGCGGATTGTTACACCGCATGGGATTTATCGCGGCGGGTCAAAAAGAAATATCCCGGTCAAGCAACCGGAAAGTTCAAGGCACAAAAAATGGGGCGCGTCTTTGTCACATTGATAAAAGTATTCGCCGCCATCATCCTTGCATCGATGGTTGAAACCATCATTTTTGAGGGCGCGCAAATCCATTTGGCAAACATTGTTGCCGGTGCGGTTTGCTTTTGGCAAGTGTGGTCAATACTGGAAAACGAATCCAGTTGCAATGATGCAAAATGGGCGAAAGTATTGCAAAAAGTCATGGTCGATAAGACCGAAAGACATTTCGACATTGATTTGTCCGAACTGAAAGATATGTCCGGGTCAAAGGATGCCGAAATCAACGCCATATTTGGCAATTCCGGCGCGTCAATTAATGAACCGAATAAAGATACCAACGACAATGCAAATCAAGGTTAAACGCCGTTATTTTGGTGCGGAATACACCATCGGCACGATGTACATTGACGGTGTCCGGTTTTGTGACACCCTTGAAGATAAGAACCGCGATGTGAACCACAATGGTTCGTTTGATGGCAATGAACGAAAGGTCAAGAACGAAACATGCATCCCATTCGGTACATACAAAGTCATTTTGAATTATTCACCAAAGTTCCGGCGCAATTTGCCGCGATTGTTGGATGTTCCGTCATTCGATGGCGTTCTTATTCATCGAGGGAACACCAAGAACGACACCGCCGGATGCATCCTTGTCGGCGAAAACAAGGTTGTCGGAAAGGTCATCAATTCGACCCAGTACGAAAAAACCCTTGTGGCAAGGTGTGCGGCGGCAATTGAACGCGGTGAACCCATCACAATTGAAATCGTATGAAACGAATCGTTCCATTTCTTATCCTATGCGCATTGATGGCATCATCGTGCGGAACGGCGCGCAAGGTCGCAACAACAAGTGTTGATGCGGCGGATTCGACCAATGTTGCAGTTGTCAAAGAATCTTTGACAACCGCATTGGTTGACACCACCAAGACCGCGACCGGCGAAACAACCATCGTTGAAATTGAATTCTTTGAACCGCCGACCAGTAAGGACACAACCAGTCCGACCGCGCCGCCGGTCATTACAATTGTCGATGATGGCATCCGCATCGATAATGCCGACAATGTGAAATCAATCAAGGCAAAAAAGACCAAGACCGAATCGGTTGCCACCGGCGTAACGGTGGAACATCATGAGGAATCCGCCAAGGTGGATTCGGTGGTTGTTGAAACGATGACCGCCGAAACCCATGATGAATCAACGCCGGTTGAACCGTCACCCGGTCGCAGAATCAAGACAACAATTTTGATAATTGTGGCGACCATCATTGCCACCATCATCGGGATGTTGTTATTGAAACGCACCGGTTTTTTCGGTCGTATCACAAAGGTGTTGTCACTTATCGCGGCATTATTCAAATAAATTCGTATATTTGCCGCGTGTGATGACATCATGATGAATTGATGATGTTATTTTGGCGACCGCACCCGGACATCCGGGTGTGGTCTTTTGATAAGCGGGGAAACGAAAAATGACCGAAAAATCGGTCATTTCGTGTACATAATCGTGTACATTGTGCGTATTTGCTTGATAATCAAGCGAACTTGCGGAGAGAGAGGGAATAACACCCGCCGGTTCAATCGGTATCATGAAAGACCAAACCGCGTGTTCCGCATGGTGTCGGCGTAATTGCCGAACTTGGACAAGTTCACGAAATGTCATGCGGTGTCATTAAATCGTGTACAAAATCGTGTACCAGTTACCGACATCATATTGTGTCAAACTTTTCCATTGACCGCGCTTTCAGTTCATCGACAATGGCAATGTATGGTTTCATTGACTTATATGTCGCATGTCCAGTCCATTTCATGATGACATCCGCCGCGATTCCCAATTGCAAGGCGGTCACCACAAATGTGCGCCGGGCGCAATGGGTTGTCAGCAATTCCCATTTCGGCAATTCATCTTCATGGCGGACATTCCCGATGTAATACACAATCCGGATGACATCATCGAATTCGCACAATTGACCGATTGTTTTCAAGTGTTCGTTCATCTTTTGGTTAGATATGACCGGCAATGCAAGGTCACCCGGAAAATGGAACGGTTCGTATTTATCAAGGATTGCGCGCGCGTGTGAATTCAATTCGATGACCAATGAATCGGTTGTCTTTTGGGTCACGACATGGATGCATCCGGACTTGATGTCCGACCGGCGCAATTTCGCCGCATCCGAATATCGCAAACCGGTGTAACAACAAAACACGAACACATCCCGCACATGTTCCAACGCGATTTCATCCGGGCGGAACTTGAATGTTTCCATGTGTTGCAGTTCCGAAAGGGTCAAATATATGATTTCCTTTGACGCATTGTCCGAACCCTTGAATTTTGGATGGAATGTTTCGTGTATCATCCCGGTGTAATATCCATGATGATGTGACCACCGGATGAACCATCGAATGAATGAAAGTTGTTTGGCGATGGTCGTGTTCCGCATCCCGGAATCGGAAAAGTATTTCATCATCTTGACCAATGCGGCATCATCCAGTTCGGCGAATGTCATCTTTGGGTGTACCTTTTTGAATTGCTTTTTCAATGTCTTGAACTTGGTCGTGGTCGCCGATGTCCAGTTGTTTTGAACGCCGACATCCGCGATGAACTTGTCGAACACCTTGTAAAAGTCGGTCGGCGCATCCTTGATGACCGGCGTTTCCGTCTTGCGACCGATGGCGGTGTTGAACGCATCCTTGATTTCATCGGATGTCGGCATTCGTTTTTCAATCAGTTCGAACCGGGCAAACACATCATTCATGATTGACCGCCATTCATCGATGGTGGCATTGGTAGATGATGCATGCAAACACGATGCAATTGCATAACCTTTGGATTCATCCCAATCGGATTCATCGATGGTGATTCCAGTCGGAAAATCGATTGGACTTTGTGCGCGCATAGTCACGCGCATTCGGATGCCAAGACCGGTTGTTTGACCGGCATGGCGGCGATGCAATATGAATTTAATCTTTCGGCGTATCTGCATGATTTCGTTCCAAAATTTCCTTTATGTGTTCTAAAATTGCCGGTTTCCGTTCCAAAATTGGCGTTTTCCGTTCTAAATTTCCCGGAATCGTGTAATTATTCATGCGATGGTTTCAACATCTTTCCGCGACCCAGTAACAACCATTCCGGGTTGACACCAAGGTCGGAACATATTGCCGCCAATGCATCAATGTCGATAGTGGTGTAATATCTTGCGTTGGATGGGTCTTGAATCCCGGTGCGGATGCGGGAATACTTGGTGCGGTTTAATCCATGTTCATCGCAAAATGTCTTGATTCCGCCGTATCGACCAAGTTGGATGCCGGTATCAAGGGCATCAAAGAATCGTTTTTGTATCATGATGGCGCGGTCATTCATTCGTTTCATGGGTGACATTCATTTTGTAGTCCGAAATCATTTGTTCCAGTTGACCGGCGTTCACGATGGCATAATCATCACCGGCAAGAAAAGCGGTTTCCAGTACGGAAAAAAGTTCGCGTTCCATAAATGGGTAAAATTCCGGGTGTCCGTAATAATCGGCAACGCGGATGGTGGTTTCACTTGTCATTTCGTTGTAAGATTATCGATGATGTTCAATAATTTGGTGATTTGGGTTTGGGATTCTTGCAATGACCTTTCCTTTTGAATCAGCAATTCGACAAGGGAATCGGCATGAATCGTTCCGTTGACGGTCATGATATTGTCACCATTAACATTGTGTTGTTCGCCACCACCATAATGGCGTTGTTCGGCGACATCACGCAATATTGTGCGTTTTGATTCCGGGATTGTAGAACCGGATTCCCAATTTTGAACGGTTCGGGTGTGAACACCGAGGATTTCGGCGAATTTTTCTTGTGTCATTCCGAGGGATTCCCGAATTTTCTTTACATCTAAATCGTTGGTTTCCATAAGATTAAAAAATTTTGTGAAAAAAATCACACAATATTGCGTGTTTTATTTGTTTATTTACGCAATATTGCGTTACTTTGCATGTCGTTTAATCGTAAGATACGAAAACAACGATTGTAATAAACAAACAAAACAACAAAATTAAACAAAATTACGCAACAATGGCAAGTATTTCAACGAAAATTGCGCATCCGGAATTCGCATTCAAACGCGGGTTCATGCAGATTCAGCAAAAAGATGTTAACCGTTGCAAGGATGAAATCATGTCCGCGCTTGGTATCAAAACCCGCGCAACATGGTTGTCACGATTGAACGGTAAAGTCGAACCAAAGATGACCGAAATGACCGCCATCGCCGGCATTTTTGCCGGATATGGCATCACCGACATTTGGGGTCTTAACTAATTACAAAACCAATTTAACATCACACATCATGAAAAGAAATTGCATCATTTTCAATCTTTCGCGCGAATTATTCTTAATCGCATTATGCTTGATTATGGTCTTTGGTGTATGTTGCGCACCCGAATGTGGCGCGCCGCATTTTTTCCGTGAACTTATCGTGTCAAAGGCAATCGGCATTGGCGCGGGATGGGTATGGTGGAAATTGTACCAGTATTGGGGCAAACGCCATTTGATTTATTCATGGGAAGAACCGAAAGAATCCGATAACATCGCATAACATGGAAATCACGCCAAACACGCGCATCATCGATTTGACCGTTGGTGAACTGGTGTCCATTATTCAAAGCGCGACACCGAAACCAGTCATCACACCGCCACCGTCAAAACAATATGATTACGGCATCGCAGGAATTGCAAGGACATTCAATTGTTCGGATTCCACCGCCAAACGCATCAAGGCATCCGGCAAGTTCAAGGATGCCATCAAGCAAACCGGGCGGATGATAATCATCGATGTCGAAATGGCGCGCCGAATGGCAAACATAGACAAATAGAAATCACGGTTTATTACTTATATCAATACTTATCTTAAAATGAAAAAAGTGATTTTGAATTCGTTGACCCTTACAAATTTCAAGGGTGAACACGACCGCACAACCACATTCAATGCGGACATCACAACCATTGCCGGGGCAAATGGTCTTGGCAAATCAAGACATTTCGATGCGTTCCTTTGGTTGCTTTTCGGCAAGGACAAGGAAAACCGCGCCGATTACGAAATTAAGACCCGCAATGCAGACGGAAAGACCGAACCGCAAATCGATGTGGTTGTCACCGGTATCATGACCGTCAACGGTGAACCATTGACATTGACCCGCAAGTTGGTCGAAAACTGGGTGAAACCGCGCGGATGTGTTGAACAAGTGTTCAAGGGAAACGAAACGCGTTGTTTTTGGAATGATGTTCCGGTATCAATCAATGAATACAACAAGCGCATTGCCGACCTTATCAATGAACAATTGTTCAAGATGGTCACCAATCCGTTGTTCTTTACATCGCAGAACTGGAAAATTCAGCGCGAACAATTATTCGCAATGGCGGGTTGCATCGATGAAGATGAAATCATTGCCAAAAACGCCGATTTTCGCGCGTTGTTAGACAAGATGTCCGGAAAGTCATTCGATGATTTCAAGGCGGAAATCAAAGCCAAAAAGACCACTTTGCGCAAGGAATTGAACGAAATCCAACCGCGCATCGACCAAACGGAAAAGATGAAACCGGAATCATGCGATTGGATTGCAATTGAAAAGGAATTGGATTCCGTCAATGAAGAAATCGCCGGACTGGATGCCAAGATTGCGGAACTTAACCGCATATCCACCGATATGTCCGCCGCCGCCAATGCCAAGTTTGAAGAAACCGCACAATTGCGCCGCGATTTGATGCATTGTGCAACCCGCATGGACAATATTGTCAATGATGCGGTGCGCGCTGAAAAAAGGCGTGTTCATGAGGCAAACACCGGGTTGACCGATATGAAGAATGAAATCGACCACAAGAAATCCGCGATTGAATTCCGGCAAACCAAGATTTCATCCATCATGGTTGTATTGTCCGAAAGCGCAAAACTTATCGCCAAACTGGAACATGACCGCGATGAAAAGCGCAAGGAATGGTTCGATGTCAATGGCAAGACATTCAATGAATCCGCCACATGTCCAACATGCGGTCAGCCGTTGCCGGAATCAATGGTCGAGGAATCCCGCGCGCGTTTCGCGGAAAACAAACGCATCACACTTGAAAACATCACCGCCGATGGAAAGCGCATTGCCGACCGCATTGCCACCGCAATAAAGGACAACGAATCCCGGAACGAGGAAATCAAGGTCAAGAACGCAGAAATTGACACATTGCGTCAAGAAATCGCGGAACTGGAATCCAAGATTGCCGCCACCGGTGAAGAAAAGGAAAAGGAAATCGACCCGAAATCGTTGCCGGAATGGGTGGATGCAAAAAGGGTCTATGACCAGTTGTCCGAAAAGATTGATGCCGCCACCAAGGAAACAAGACCGGACACATCCGCTAATGATGCCAAGATTGCGGAAATCAAGGCACAAAAGGCAAGCGCATCCAAGGTTCGTGACGGTTTGATGACCAAGTTGAATGACCGCAAGGCAATCGAAAAAGCGGATGTCGAAATCGCAACATTGACCGAAACCGGGCGCAAACTTGCGCAGTCCATCGCAGACATTGAACGCGATGAATACATCATCGGTCAGTACACCAAAGAAAAGGTTGAATTGGTTGAATCCCGCATCGCAAAACTTTTCACGATGGTCAAGTTCAAAATGTTCGATTACACCATCGATGGCAATGTGGTTGAAACATGTGTCGCAACGGTCAAGGGCAAGCCGTTCCCGACCGTCAACACCGCCGACCAAATCAATGCCGGTCTTGACATCATCAACGCGTTGTGCGCGTATTACGATGTAAATGCGCCGATATTCATTGACAACCGGGAATCGGTCAACAACCTTATTCCGACAACATCACAAATCATCAATCTTGTGGTCACCAACGACCCGGAATTGAAAGTTTATTAATCCAAAATAACATCTTATCATGAGTAATCAAACAAACGAGGTCGCAACGACCACATCCGTAAATTCCGGAATCACCACATACAATGTCGGTGGTTACGAAATCAAACTTTCCAAAAAGATTGTCCGCGACACACTTTTGCGCGGCAATGAAACCGTAACCGATGATGAAATCGTTTCGTTCATCGCACTTTGTAAGTTCAACCATTTGAACCCATTTATCAAGGAATCATTCTTGGTAAAGTACAAGAATTCACCCGCACAAATGATTGTGTCCAAGGATGCGTTTTTCAAGCGCGCGGACATGTGTCGCAATTATGACGGATTCGATGCCGGTGTCATTGTGATTGCCGCCGATGGCAAGGTTATCGAAAGGGATGGTTGTTTCGTTGCACCCGGTGAAACCCTTGTCGGCGGATGGTGCAAGGTTTATCGCACCGACCGCACACATCCGACCGTTGCCAAGGTCAATTTGTCGGATTATGACAAGAACCAGTCGGTTTGGGTGAACATGAAATCAACCATGATTGCCAAGGTCGCCAAGGTTCAAGCATTGCGCGAGGCATTCCCGAACCAGTTGTCCACACTTTACACCGAGGATGAATTCAAGGAAGAACCGGTCGATGTTCAAGTCGCGGCGGAAAAGGCGGAACACGCCAATACCGAAATCATCGGATTCGACCCGGCAAGTGGCGATGATGCCACATCACAAGTGGTTGTTGACACCGCCACCGGCGATATAATACCGCAACCCGGATTCTAAACCAGTAAAACCAAACGGTCATGACATTGCGAATCATTGGTTCATCATCCGCCGGAAACGCGTATTTGCTTGATGGGGAAAACGAATCGTTGTTGATTGAATGCGGCGTTCCATTCGGAAAGGTCGAAAAGGCGGTCAATTTCGCGTTTTCCAAGGTCAAGGGTGTAATTGTATCACATGAGCATGGCGACCATGCCAAAGGCATCGGGAAATGCCAAGAACGGCGCATTCCGGTGTATGCATCCAAGGGAACTTTGGATGCCATCGGTGCAACCGGCGATTGTCATGTGATGGAACATCACAAGATGATGCGCATCGGCGGATTCGGTGTCATACCTTTCAAGGTGGTTCACGATGCCAATGAACCGTTTGGTTTCCTTATCAATCACGCCGAAATGGGAACGATGGTATTTGCCACCGATACCGCGTATTTGCCAAGCAAATTCGCCGGATTGAATCACATGATGATTGAATGCAATTATTCCACATCCATACTGGATGAAAACATGAAACGCGGGGCAATTCTGCCGATGGTGCGTGACCGCATCGTGAAATCGCACATGTCCTTGGATACATGTTTGGAAACACTTGCCGCCAACGACCTTTCACAAGTCCGGAACATCATCTTGATTCATCTTTCGGATGGAAATTCAAATGCGGCTATGTTCCGGGAAATCGTGGAACGGAACACCGGCATAATAACCACCATCGCCGAACCCGGCGTTAATGTAGAATTGAATATCAATCCAAGTTTTTGATTTTATGAAAACATTATCAATCATTTTTTACATAGTTGTTGGTATCGCAACAATTATCCGGTTCTTGCAGTTATTCAACATTCGCGCAAGATACCATGAATTGACCATCATGCGCCGTATGCGCAAGGAAAAGCAACGCGATATAAAATTGAATGAAATGTCGCCGAAATTCGTATTAATGTGCATTGGCGAATTCCTTTTGTTCCTTATATCGGTGTGTGGTCTATTATCGACCGAAATGGTTGGTTTTATGGTCATAATCGCAACCGGTTTTGTTCCATGCACGAAGAAATGGTGGGTATATGCGCGCCACATCATTATTGTGGTTGCTCTATTTGCCATTCTTGCGAATCATTATTTCCAGTTCATTTCTTTTCCTTTCATCGCATATTAATCAAGAAAACAATGAATAAGCGATATTTTCCACATGATTACGATGCATTCGCCGACCCGAAAATCCAAAAATTGATGGTGAAATTCGGGGCAACCGGTTATGGTGCATTTTGGCACATCGTGGAACAATTATATCAAAACGATGGTGTGTTGCCATTGACCAATGTGGATGCGATTGCATTTGCATTGCATTTGGATTGCACATGTATTGCAAGCATCATCCAAGATTTCAATTTGTTCGAAAATGATGGTCAAAACTTTTGGTCAAAATCCGTAAATGCGCGGATTGAACGCATCAAAAAGGTGTCCGAATCCCGCCGAACATCCGCCGCAAGTCGTTGGAATTCAGTCAATTTGAGCAATTCCAATGCAAATGCAATGCAAAAGCCGGGAAATATAAATATAAATATAAAAGAAAATAATATAAGAGAGGGGAAAAAAGAATCAGTTGAACCAATCGATTATAATGAAATCGTTAATCTTTGGACAAGACATTGTCCGGAACTTTCAAAGCCAACCAAGATGACCGACAAACGCCGCGAGAAAATCCGCATCCGTCTTGCGGAAATGGGAAAGACCCGCGCCGACCAAATCATCACCCTTGAAACCGTATTCATCAAGATTGGCGAATCCGATTTCTGCAACGGAAAGAATGAACGCGGATGGAAAGCCGATTTCGATTGGGTGTTCGTGAATGAATCGAACTGGGTCAAGGTCATCGAAAATAAGTATATCAACAAGACACCCGGTCGCGCATCCGCATCGACCACCGCGTCACAAAATGTGAATGGTATATGGGGAAAGTAAACGAAACGCAGATTGCGAACATCTTAAAGTTCATGCAAGACCGCCATGTGTTTGCAAGCATTGAACGCATGACATATTGTCCGGTGGACATGGAATTCGCAATGTCGGTCATCGAAACCATCGGAACATACCGAAACCCGAAATTCCGCATCGATGATGAAAACCGGTTCGTGTATGAAAACATGGTTCGTTGGGTTCATGGTGACACCGAAATGAAATGCGTATCACCCGATGATTCCAAAAAGGTCATTCCCGGCGACATCGCCAAAGGCATATACATCGCCGGAAACACCGGAACTGGGAAAACATGGTGTCTTGACATCATGAGCAAATACACCCAGTTGTTGAACATCGGAATCAAGATTGTCGGCGAAAGGCATGCATTGACATGGGGCGGTTTCCGGGCGGATGCCATCATCGCGGAATATCAGCAAACCGGCGAATATTACCGGTTCGCAAAACAACCGATAATTTGCATCCATGACCTTGGAACGGAATCAACGGATGCACTTTACATGGGTAACCGGATGAATGTGTTGCGCGCCATACTGGAATATCGCGGTGACCGTTCCGACCAAATCACACTTATATCATCAAACATCCCGATGGAACACAAGATGTTCACCGATAAGTACGGCGACCGCGTTGCATCCCGGATGCGTGAAATGTGTAATTACTTTGAATTGACCGGACAAGACCGGCGTAAATTTTAATCTTTCAAAATAACATCACAATATGGAACTTTTCAATAATTTACCGTCATATCATTATGGCATCCGTATCATTGACGGAATGGTCATGATACCGACCAAAAGCATTGCCGAACATTTCGACATGCGTCATTCCAATGTCATGCGCGCTTGTGAAAACGCAAGGAAACATTTGACCAGTCCGGAAAGACATTATCATTCCGTCAAATTCAATTTTGGCGGCAAGTTCAATCCCGGATATTATGTTTCAAGGGGTGTTTTCAATATCATAACCAAGCGCGTCAAGGATAAAGCGAAACAACGCATATTTGACGCATACATGCGGGTATTGGAAGAATCCGAGGCGACCGAACCGATTAATTATCCCGAATTCATCCCGGTCATCGAGGAATCCAAACCCACACCGGCGACCGAACCAGTCAACCCGACCGCGCCGGAAAAGGCATTCAATCCGGATTTTAATGCGTTGATGAACCGCATCGATGAACTGGAAAAGAAATTGACGCGTCTTGCCGCCATTGAAGAAAAGTTGGATTTCATCATATCCAACGCCATCAAAGCCGGGAACGCGAAACCGGTCATAATACCGGAAACCGCGCCGGTTACCATAAGCAATGAACCGATTTCCATTTCCGAACTTGCCAAGATGCTCAATCAATCCGGTGTCAAGATTGGCGAAATGCGCTTGTTCCAGTTCTTGCGGGAAAAGAACTATTTGTGCGCATTCGGGTCGGAATATAACTTGCCGCGCCAAAAGTACATCGAACAAGGTTTGTTCATCATCAAGTCATCGCGTGTCCAGTTGCCGACCGGACAAGTGGTCGAAAAGAACACCACCAAGGTCACCGCGAAAGGTCAAGAATATTTCATCAATAAATTCATATACGACCAATCGCATAATGCATAAATGTAATAACTTTGTATCAGTATAACACACATCATGAAGATATTTTATTTTGACTTGGAAACGACCGGAACGAATCCGGGAAAGCATGGAATCCATCAAATTTTCGGAATGATTGAAATTGACGGAAAGGTCATGGAAGAATTTGACTTTCATGTTCAGCCGAACCCGCGCGCTATCATCGAGGATGCCGCACTTGCGGTCGGCGGTGTCACCAAGGAACAAATCATGTCATATCCCGAAATGGGCGTTGTTTACAACCAGTTGGTGACAATGTTGTCCAAGTATGTGGATAAGTATGACAAGAACGACAAATTTTTCCTTTGCGGATACAATAACGCCGCATTTGATAACCAGTTCTTGCGCGGATTCTTTTTGCAGAATGGCGACATGTATTTCGGTTCGTGGTTTTGGTCGAATTCCATTGATGTCATGGTATTGGCGACCGTTTATTTGTTGGAAAAGCGCACCCGGATGGAAAATTTCAAGTTGTCCACCGTTGCCGCGACCGTTGGGATTGATGTCAAGACGGATGATTTGCACAATGCCATATATGATATTTATTTGACGCGTGGGATTTACTTGAAAATCCAACACGATATGTTGTCATCATTGCCGGGAAACAATTAATGACACGATTATGAACTTGAATGAATTATCAAAGCGGGCGCACCAAAACGCCGTATCACATGGGTTTTGGGATGGTCAAAAGACAACCCGCGAACATTGTTTGATGCTTATTGTCACCGAGATTTCCGAAATGGTCGAGGCGGATAGGCATGACAAACATGCAGATTTAGCACTTTTTGATTATGCCATCAAGGATGGTGAATTCAACGATGCTTTCAAACTGCATGTCAAAGATTCCGTTGAAGATGAATGCGCCGACATCGCCATCCGATTACTGGATATGTCCGGCGCGATGGGTATTGATTTCACCCATGTCAAGACACCGGATTATTACCGGGATTTCGGGCGTTTCTCTATGACTGAAAATGCATTTGCACTTGTCAAAGGACTTGCAAAAGAAAACATTTCCATCATCAAACGCATTGCATTTGCATTGCAATTCCTTTTGGATTGGTCGAATGTTCTTGGTTTTGACCTTGAAAGACACATCGACATGAAAATGCGTTACAACGAACACCGTGGAATCCGGCATGGCAAAAAGTATTGATGACATGGCGCGCGCGAAATACTTGGTCACATGGCAAGATGTCGCAACCGGGGAATCCGGTGCGTTTTACACATCATGGTTTGATTCCGAGAAATACAATCCGGACTTGCAAATGGTCATAATTGACCGCGTGCGTGACTTGGTGTCATTCGATGGTGAAACATGGCAAGACATTGAGGATGACACACTTTGAATTGGTATTACTGAATAATTAAATTTTGATTATGTTAAAAATTGAGGCAATTGGAAATATCGGTAATGATGCAAGCATCAAATCGATGAACAACCGCGATGCGCTTTCGTTTTCAATCGCGCATTCGGAACGCCGGAATGGTGCAGAAACGACCACATGGGTGGAATGCATCTATTTTTACGCTAATCCGGAAAGACTGCAACCGTATTTGACCAAGGGAAAGAACATCCATGTTCGTGGCAACATGAGTGTGTCAACATGGGTTGACCGGTCGAATGCAACGCGCGTATCGGTGACATGTTATGTTTCCGAACTGGACTTTTGCGGGAATCGCGGTGAATCGCAGTCCACCGGCATGAATAACGCCGCGCCATCATCCGCATCGGCGAACACCGGTCGTGTTATTGCGCATGTTCAGCAACCCGCCGCACCGCATACACCACCGCCACCAACATCGGCGGATATGTTCAACCAGTCCGGCGATGATGATTTGCCGTTCTAAACTGAAAGCATCATGACACCGGACAAAGAACAATTGGTTTATTTGAACCGCAAGAAATACGATGTCATCGTTGGCATTGACCCGGATGCGACCAAATCCGGGGTTGCGGTCTTGGAACGCAATAATGACAATTCCGTCAAGGTTGACATCTTGCCATTCCCGGAACTGGTGGCGACATTGTGCCACATGAACAATGAATGCGCCGCAAATGGGTTGAAATTCGTGGTTGTGGTCGAGGCGGGTTGGATGGAAAGCAAGTCGAATTTCCATCCATACCAAGGTCGCCGCGCGGAAAAGATTGCCAAGGATGTCGGGCGCAACCATGAAACCGGTCGCAAAATCATCGAAATGATGGATTTCGCCGGAATCGATAACATCGCTTTGCATCCATTGGTCAAGTCATGGCGCGGTTCGGATGGGAAAATCACCCATGAGGAAATCACGCAGTTCATTCCCGGACTTGGAAAGCGGTCGAATCAAGAGGAACGCGATGCCGCATTGATTGCATGGCATTTCGCCGAACTGCCAATCGCCATGAAACCAATTCGGTAACTTTTATTCGAACTTTGGGTGTGTTATTACAATGCACCCAAGGTTTTTTTATTAAATTTGCAGTCACATTAAACATTCAACATTATGAAACTTATCCAGTATATCAACGCGTTTGTCGCATTTGTTAAGAAACATGCACTTTCCGCGTTCATTGGACTTTGTCTTGCAGTCCTTTTCATTGGATGCATCGCATATCTTTTCCATGACCATCACGCATTGTTCGGTGTGGTCGCATTAGTTTTCTTTGTAATTCTTGTCATTCCATTTGGCGTGGATTGCATTGCCAAGATGACCGAAAACAACCCATCAAAGGAATAATGTATGAAACCAATTGATTTTGCAGAAGCAAACCGAACATTGATGCCGCCATCCGGGATGAACAATTGCAAGGAATTGCGCGTGTTCACCGATGGCAACGAATGCATTTCAAAGTGGAAACCAACATTCAAGGAAAGAATTGCCATCCTTTTCGGCGCATCCGTTTGGATGGGAATGAAATCCGGTGGCACACAACCGCCGGTTTTCCTCAATGTCGAATATCCTTTCATCCAGTCGGATGAAACAAACGCAGAAAGTTATGAATAAGATTTGGACTTGGATTGTCGGCATTCTTCGCCAGTCCGACAAACGCAAACATCTTTGCGCCGGATTCATCATTTCGATGGTTGTCGGCGTTCTTGTGCCTTGGTGCGGAATTGTAGCCGCCATAATTGCCGGTGCAATCAAGGAATGGTGGGATTCACGCGGTCATGGTTGTGTTGAATTGCTTGATTTCCTTTGCACCGCAGTCGGTGGAATTATCGCATTCCCGGTTGCATTGTTAATCCATAATTTGATTTGGTGATGGCAAAGGTAATTGAAACAAAACTTGACGCACTTGTTCCGGATAACCGGAATTTCAACAAGGGAACGGAATTCGGCGGTCACTTGATTGAAAAATCATTGCGCGAATTCGGAATCGGTCGCGGCATTGTCGTGGACAAAAACAACCGCATCATTGCCGGTAATAAGACAACCGAGAATTGCGCGGACATCGGTTTGGATAAGGTTGTCATTGTTGAAACAACCGGTGACACACTTGTCGTTACCAAGCGAACCGACATTGACATCGATTCACCAAAGGGTCGTGGAATGGCACTTGCAGACAATGCCACCGGGGCGGCAAACCTTGAATGGGATAAACCGGTCATGATGGAAACTGCCGAATTAATGGACATCAATTTGTCCGATTGGGGTATTCATTTCGCCGAAACCGAAAACAAGGAAGATGATGAACCAAAGGAAAAGAAGATTTCCAACAACATCTTGATTGAATGCAAGTCATCCGGCGAACAAGAACGATTGTTTTATGAATTGCAGTCGCGCGGATTCAAAGTGTCGTTGAAATAATGCATTTCCAATGCAAATGCATAACACTTGCAGAACTTGCGCATACTGGTAAAAAAGGAACAACGCAATGAAAAAGAAGAAATTGTCTAAACGCATGCGGGCGCGGATTCTTGAATTGGTCGCATCCGATACATACACCCATGCGGAAATATGTTCGGCGGTCGGAATATCGCCGCGCACATTCTATTATTGGCGTAAAGAAATGCCGGATTTCGACCAAGACATCAAGGATGCGGAAGATGCAAGGATGCAAGACCTTGTCCGCGCCGCAAAGCATTCATTGCGCCGTAAAATTGAGGGTTACACCGTTGATGAAACCAAGGTGATTTCCGTTCCGGGCAAGGAAAAGGATGCCAACGGCAAACCGAAAGCGGTCATCAAGGAACAACACACCAATCATCGCCATATCGCACCGGACACCGCCGCAATCATCTTTGCATTGACCAATGGCGACCCGGACAATTGGCGCAACCGGCAAACCAACGAAATTGTCGGCAAGGATGGAAAGGATTTGTTCAAGGACATCCCGGATGATGAACTTGACAAGCGCATTGCAGAATTGGAAAAGAAATTGAACACCCAGTAATCATGACAAGGTCGGAACGGTTGGAATACATGCAGTTGTTGCAAGAACGGATGGTGCGGAAATCGCGTCATTCGTTGTTGCATTTCACTATGTCCACCATGCCGACATTTGAACCGGCGCAATTCCATATCCAGTATTACAACACATTGACCAAATTTGCGGATGGCGAAATCAAAAAATTGATGGTGTTCATGCCACCGCAACATGGTAAATCCGAGGGTTCAACCCGCCGTTTGCCATCGTTCATTCTTGGTAAGAATCCGGATGCGCGCGTTGCCATCGTGTCATATAACACCGTCAAGGCAAGGAAATTCAACCGAGAAATCCAACGCGTGATTGATTCCGAGGAATACGCAAAGATATTCCCGGACACATACTTGAACGATTCCAATGTGACCACCGTTTCCGGCGGATGGTTGCGCAACATGGATGAATGCGAAATCGTTGGTCATCGTGGCGGATTCAAGACCGTTGGTGTCGGTGGCGCATTGACCGGTGAACCGGTGGATGTGCTAATCATGGATGACTTGTATAAGGATGCCATGTCCGCATGGTCGCCGATTGTCCGTGAATCCGTTTCGGACTGGTATGATACCGTTGCCGAAACCCGATTGCATAACGATTCGCAACAATTGATTGTCTTTACACGATGGCATGAGGATGATTTGGCGGGCAAGTTGTTGCGTGAACAAGGCATTTACGACCCAGTAACCAACCCGAATGGATGGGTGGTTGTCATATATCGCGCCATCAAGGTGGGCGCACCGACCGAATACGACCCGCGTGAAGATGGTGAACCGTTGTGGGGTGTCCGGCATTCATTGGAAAAGTTGCAGACAATCCGGGCGCGCAACCCGCAGGTGTTCGCATCGTTGTATCAGCAAGACCCGAAACCCGCCGAGGGTTTAATGTATGACACCGGATTCCGGGAATACGAAACACGACCAATCACCAAAAAGTGTGTTCGCAAGGCATACATCGATACCGCCGACACCGGTTCGGATTTCCTTTGTGCGATAGTGTATGATGAAACCGAGGTTGCCAATTACATCGTTGATGTGCTTTATACCGCAAAACCGATGGAATACACCGAAATCGAAACGGCAAAGATGTTGACCCGGAATGGCGTGATGAAATGCGTTGTGGAATCCAACAATGGCGGTCGTGGTTTTGCAAGGGCGGTCGAAAAGAATTGCCGTTACATCCAAAACGATTTCACCATGTTCCAATGGTTCACGCAGACCAAGAACAAGGATGTGCGCATTTTCAGCAATTCGGCGGCGGTTCAAAATCTTTGTATCATGCCATCCGGGTGGCAAAGGTTATTCCCGGAATTCGCCAAAGCAATCATGGGTTACATGAAAGTTGGCAAGAATGAACACGATGATGCGCCGGATGCGTTGACCGGAACGGTTGAACGCCGCGTGAATAAGGGTGCGACCGGCAATGTGGCATCATTATTTGGATAGACATTCACAATTAAACTTACATCACAATGAAGATTGCAGACATTCAAAAAGCGGTCAACGCGACAACCGAAAAAGATGTCATCTTGGAACTGAAATCGAAAAGATACATCGCGCAACCCAATGCAGATGAAGCGGAATTTGCACTTGACCCGAAAAAACACAAGGTGTTCGACCCTACCATCCGCAAGGACAAATGGGTCAAGGATGACAATGAAATGACCGATGGCGATAACATCGATGTCAATGGCAAGGAAAGACCCGGAATGCACCGCGAACCGGTGAATCGCATCGGTCTTGCGCTACAACAATTGATTGTGAACCGCGCGGTGTCGTTCACATTCGGCAACCCGGTCAAGTATGCCGCAACAACCGAGAATGACACGCAGAACGAAATCATCAAGGCGTTCCACAAGGTATTGTCCGGTGTTAAGGTCAATTCCCTTGACCGCCGAATGGCGCGCGCCATGTTCGGTTTCAAGGAATGTGCGGAATACTGGTATCCAGTTGGCGACCCGGATGTCATGAAAAACGCGTATGGATTCGATTCGCCGTTCAAGTTGCGATGTGTCCTTTGGTCACCGGCATTCGGCGATGTCCTTTATCCGTATTTCGATGCAACCGGTGACATGGTCGCATTTTCGCGTGAATACACCCGCAAGGATGATGGCATCAAGACATCCCATTTCTTTGAAACATTCACCGATGAAGAACATTGCATTTGGGAAAACGGTTCGGATGGATTCAAGGTTCTTGATGGTTATCCGAAAGCCAACGCCATCGGCAAAATACCGGTCGTTTATGGTCACCAAAACCATTTCGAAACCGAGAATGTCGATGCGTTGATTGACCGTCTTGAAACCTTACTTTCCAATTTCGCCGACACCAACGATTACCATGCCGCGCCGAAAATCTTTGTGACTGGTCAAATCAACGGATGGTCGAAAAAGGGTGAATCCGGCGCGGTCATCGAGGGTGAAGATGGTGCGACCATGAATTATGTGTCTTGGCAAAACGCACCGGAATCCGTCAAACTGGAAATTGAAACCCTTTTGAAGATGATTTACACCATCACGCAGACACCGGATATTTCATTCGATGCGGTCAAGGGGTTGAATGTGTCCGGTATCGCGTTGAAATTGATGTTCATGGATGCACACTTGAAAGTCCAAGACAAGCGCGAAATCTTTGATGAATACTTGCAGAGGCGCGCGAATATCATCAAGGCATATTTGGCAAAGATGAACATCGGATGGGAAAAAGAAATCGATGTTCTTGACATCATCCCGGAAATCACGCCGTACATGCTGACATCCGAAATCGATGAAATCAACATGTGGTTGGCGGCGAATGGCAACAAACCATTGGTGTCACACAAAGAATCCGTCAAGGGCGCATCGTTGACATCCGACCCGGATGCGGACTTTGACCAAATCAAATCCGAACTTGATTCGGAAAACTATTTTGAAACCGGCGAACCGGTCGATGCATAAGTAAAACAAGCCGTATTTCGCGCGTTTCCCGACAAGATGATAAATTATTCATCCGAACCGGTGAACGCGCGGGAAATGGCAAATAACCCGCCATTCCGGGCGGCATATCGAACACATGGCAAAGAAGAACCAGTCATCCAAACGCAAAGTTGCGGTGTTTTCCGTCAAGGGGTGGGATGCCGCACATTACAAGACCACCGACCAATATGCCAAGGCGGTGGAACGCATCATGGTGGCAACAACCACCGAAATATCCGGAATGGTTGCCAAAAAGGACATCGACACCGACAAACCATTCAAGTTTTCCGATTATCCCACCATCCAAAAAGAGGTGAACCGGGCGGTCGAAGATATGGCGAAATCCATAACGGTAACCATTGAAAGAGGTTCACGCAAAGAATGGTTGTCCGCATCGCAGAAGAATGATGCGTTCATCCAATCCGTCATGAATACATCCAAGGTGTCCAAGGCGCGATTGTCCAAGATGCAAGACAAGAACTTGGATGCACTTGCCGCGTTCCAGTCGCGCAAGGTCGAGGGCATGGACTTGTCGCAACGCGTGTGGAAATATGCGGGTCAATTCAAAGACCAAATTGAACAATGCATCGATGTTGGACTTGGTGAGGGGCGTTCTGCCGATGAACTTTCCCGCGATGTCCGTCAAAACCTCAAAGACCCGAACCGGTTATTCCGCCGGGTGCGTGACAAGCGCGGAAACCTTGTGTTATCCAAGAATGCGCGCGCATTCCATCCCGGACAAGGCGTGTACCGTTCCAGTTACAAAAACGCCATGCGTTTGACCCGGTCGGAAATCAATATGGCATACCGCGAAAGCGATTATTTGCGTTGGCAACAATTGGACTTTGTCATCGGCATCGAAATCCACCGGTCGAATCATGACCCTTTGTGCGATTGTGACCTTTGTGCGCGTCTTGTCGGCAAATATCCAAAGACATTCAAGTTCAAAGGTTGGCATCCGCAATGCATGTGTTATGCGACACCGGTTCTTGTGTCCGATGATGAATTCGATGCACAAGAATTGTCCGACCTCAAATCCGCATTACATGGTACGGAATACCGGAAATTGGCGGTCAAGGGCGAAATCACCGATGTTCCGGATGGGTTCAAAGACTGGGTCAAGGAAAACACCGAAAAACAAAAGGGATGGTCATCGACACCGTATTTCATCAAGGATAATTTCGTTGATGGCGAACTTGCCAAAGGTTTGAAACCGGCGGCGTTGGGTTCAAGTCGTGTTGGAACTACAACCCAAAACGAACCGGTTGTTGAACCGGCGAAACCAGTTCCATTCGATGAACTGGATAATATGGCACAAGGTGAATGGTTGGCGTTCATCAACGATAAATATCCTTTGGATTGGGATATGAAAAACGCATTGCGCCGGTATGGTATCGGATATGAAGATTATGAAAATCATGTCAAGGATGCTAAATTCGGTAATGAGTATTGGCGCAAGGATGAATTGTTGGCGGAATACAATGGTTTGATGTCAAAATTGAACAATAAGATTGCCGCCGCCAAAGATAGGGCAACCCAATTGGTAAATGAGTTTGAAACCGCATCCGGGGAATATGTCAAATGGTTGGGTTCGGATGAAACAACCAAATATGTCCAAAGGGGGCGCGATTTCATCATTCAACAAGATATGCGAATGCGCAATTTCGATAAGGATTACAACCGAATCATTGACGCGTTCACAACCGGTGCATATTCAATTGACCGAATGCGCGCAAACGCGGCAAGTGTTGAAACCCGGTACAATAACGCCATAACCAAGGCGAAAGATGCTATTGCCAAGTATTCCAAGGATGTCGATGTTACCAAGTTGAACGCATTGGTAAATGAACCATTGTCGGCGACAAGACCGGCGGTCAACCTTATCAACGAATTAAATGCAGAACTTACGAATGTGGAACGCGCCGCGAATGGAATGCAAACCATTGTTAACGATGCGGCGGCACGCGGCATTGAAAAAAACGATGTTGCGATGCATAAGACGCAACCAACCGAACAAGAAATGATTGACAACATTGGCGGTGGCGACAAGACAAGTGGTTCATGTTCATCACTTGCGTTTACTTGGGCGGCAAATCGCGGTGGAATGGATGTGTTGGATTTTCGCGGCGGAAAATCATGCGATTTTTTTGCGCGAAATAACAATATTTCGGCAATCGTGGAAACCGCCGGTGGCATTGCCGAATACATGTCCGGACTTGATGCCATGAAGAAAATGGAAATCGGCAAGGAATATTATCTTGGTGCGGGTCGCCATGCGTCTATTGTGCGCCGTACTGGTGCAAAGTCGTGGGAATATCTTGAATTGCAGTCCGGGCGACCCGGTCAAAATGGGTGGCATCCACTTGACAATAAGGTGTTAGGATGGCGGTTTTCATCGCGCGGTCGTGATTACAACCAGTTGTGCGAGGTTGAAAAACTTTTCAAATCCAAGGGTTTCAAAGACTTGATGGGTTTTATCAATACTGCAAAATCCGACCAGTCCAAGGGCGAATCCGGAACAATCAAATAAAAATGGCGGGGGGTTCCCGCCATAATTATTTTTCACCGAATCGGTCTGCAAAGAAACGCCGCCATTCCGGATTTTCCCGCGCGAATATGTCGCGTTCCTTTTTATTCAATTTCATCGGATAATCCGCAAAAAGGTTGAAGATGGTGCGTTTGTCAAAAGAAAACAAGAATTCGCCGACATGCGGTGATGTTGTCCACCATATCGAATCGGATTCCTTGTTCTTGTACCATTCCCGGATGTTGGATTCATCTTGCGTGATTGTGAACATATCATTCTTGTTTTACTGGTTTACAAAATCGCGGACACCGGGTTATCTTGCGGATTGGGGTGTAACTGGTTGTCGATGTTCTTTTCCCAGTTGTCACCGGGCATTGCATGCAAACCCATTCGGGTGTGCGCGCAAAGTCCGGGCAATATTCGCATTGTTCAAGTGTCATGGCAAAGTTAATCAAAAGGTTGAACTTGGCATGTGGTCGTTGCGTCTTGCGCACAACCGTACCTTGGCGGATGATGCACTTGTCGTTTTCGTATGGATGCGCCGGTGATAACTTGTGTTGGTACAATGCGCGTAAGTTCACGCCGACATCGGCGGGATTCCATGTGGAAAAGATGGCGGACAATGAACCGTAATAATAATGACGGTTGTTGCCATCCGGCATTTTCATTTCAAGATGGGTGACGGTGTTGGAATTCATGATTTGTGCTTGATTACGGTTCTTTGGTCAAACTTGAATGTTTCCGCCGGTTCATTGGTGCAAAGTCGTTTGATGTCCTTGTATGCGCGTTTGTTCAGTTGGCGGAACTTTGCCGCAATTTCATGCGGATTCCAGTTCGGAATCTTTTGCACCGGGTTGTTTGCGGCATATATGCCACCGCGATGGTCGCGGGTGAACTGACCGCATGCCACAATGCGACCATCCTTGATGAATACGATTTCACGGTTGCCACCGGAATGTTCGCATGCGATGGTGATGCATGAATTATAATATTCGGCAACCTTTTCGGCGGCGGCGCGTTGTTTCTCAATACCGGCGATATAATTGGCGCGGATGGTCGGAATGTCGATTGGTTGGTCACCGGTGGCGATGTCATACGCAAGGATGCCATCGGCAAAGAATTGGCATGCCAAGAACATGTCATTCTTGTCGGTCAATTTATCGTGCAAGCCTTGTAGAAATTTGGAATCCATTTCGAACCATTTGGAAAGACCGGCGATGTCGGCATCCTTTTCATCCGGGGTGAACTGGAAACCGGGTTCATCCGGAATCTTGCAGTCAAACACGAAACGGATTTCACCGGCATCCGGAACGACCTTTGTTGCGGTCACCGAAAAACCGGTTTTCTTGGCAAATTCCGATGCAATGGTGCGATAATGCATGTTGGCATCCTTTGACCGGTCAATGGTCATGATTTTGAAAGACTGGATGTTGTCTTGCGCCGGTGTCACCGGTTCGATGACAAACCCGGCAATGATTGTTGTTTTCATTCTTGTATGAATATTTGAAAGTTGTTTGCATAGTCGCGTAATCCGGCATTGCGCATGATGTTTTGAAGATGGTGGACATCATGCACCGGTGTGGGATATGCCGCATATCCCAGTATGAACGAACCGTTGCGCCATCCGAACCGGCATTTCGGTTCACCGGAATCATATATCATGAATCCATTGCGCAATTTCCATCCGTTGTTGGCAAGGATTTCATTTGTTACCGGGATTGGCATGATGTTATCGATGGACAATTCAATATAAGTTCCGTTGATGTCACCGGCGACCCGGAACGAATCGAAAATTTGCGTGATGCGCATTGGCGGGATGCCGGGAATGTGACCGGTCACCAAATCGCCGGTCATGAGGGTGTTTGTGTCAATCATTAGATTTAATTTTTTGTTTTGCATTATGTCGCGTGTGACTGGTCAATCGTGCCAATAACATCCATGAAAAGAATGTTTGGTAATTTTGTTTCGCATAGTTGTGTGCAAGTCACTAAAAAGGACACCATCTTCACATGCAATAAAATAATGTTTATGGTTTAGGCGTGTCAATATTAGGTATTTCCGATTTGGATATTCCTTTGTTGTATCAAGAAATTTATCAATGGTTATATTGCTATGAAAATAAAGTTCATGTTCGTGCCATCCATTTTGTCTTAAATATTCAAAAATGCATTCGGGGGCATCCGGCATCATCTTTTTTTTGTGTGCAATAAAACATAAATCATCCAGTATTACATCAAAGGACAAATTGGTAAGTTTAATCATGGCGCGCATAAAGTCACCAAAACCCACATGAAAGTGGTGAGGAAATGGGTTATAATATGAATGTGAATTTGTTATTTGCCTTGTGTTGTTATTCATAATTATCAAATAATGTTGGTTGTGACGCGACATCCATCATGCGTTCAATTTCGGCGAATGTCTTGTCATACTTGAAATTTTGGGAACAAAGGTTTGGAATCCGGGAAAATGCGCGCAATTCATCCCATAATTCCGGGTGACTGGTACGGAACTTTGCCATTGTCCGAATCCGTTGATTTGGACAAAACCAACAACCGCCGCGCGTTCCGGTGTCGTATATTGGCGACAAAAGACCGGCATCACGACACATGTCATGCGCCATCGATTCGGTGATGTTGTATTTCGCAAGCAATGAAATCTTGGTTGTTCCATCCAGTCGCGCCAATCGTTTCGGTTCATCGGCGGCAATTCCGATGTACTGGATGACATCGTGGGTCGCGCGATAATCTTTCAAATACTTGTGAATCGGTGCGACCTTGCATGCGGAATTTATCTTGCACATCCCGCCAAGCGGGAATCCGCCAAATTTACCGGCATATTTGCCGGATTTCCGGCGTTGAATGAAATAATCGATATAATCCATGTCCGACCGGACAACATCGATTGTAAGACCCATTTCGCGCATTTTTGGAATGGCGGTGTTGTATATCCATTCGATGTGTTCCGGTATTTCACCGGAAATGCCGCGCGCGTTATCGAACATGACCTCTGCAAAAACAACCCGGTCAATCGGGTCGCCATGTTCAAGTCCGGCAAGGATTGTTGCAATGGAATCTTTGCCGAATGAACACGATGCGATGTGGATGGTGGGTTTTGCTTGTGTCATAATAACACACTATAATCGAAAAAAATTAATTGACAAAATATCCGTACAACGATTTGTGTTTCGACCAATCGCCAAGGTCATAAAATTTGCCATCCATGACCGGAACAACATGTTTTGATATGCGCGCGATATATCGGTTGCCGGGATTCCGTTTTGACCAGTTTACGACATCCAAGACGGTTGGTCTTATTTCACCGGGTTCGGGTTTGATTGCGACCCATTTGAAACCAAGTCCGGCAAGATAATTTTCAATGCATTTCATGTCATTCGGCATGCGTTGCATCTTGCGACCGATTGCGCAAAGGTCATCGAATACATTGACCCAGTCTTTCCCGGTCACCTTGACAATGGCGCGGATGGCACAATCGCCGCATTTATGTTTATTGGGATTGAAGAATTCAAAATCCGGATGGTCGATGTGTGTTGATTTCATGATATTTTACTTTTTATCGCGTGGAAGATGGAACGAAACCGGATTGCATTCGGCGAATCCGGAGAATTGGCGCGCGGTGGCGTTGTTGTCGATGGCATACGCATTCAAGTCGGTGTCGAACTTGGCGCGGAACACCGCGTTCCCGGATAAGTCCGGATGGCGCGCGATGTTGCTTTTGAGGATGTCAACAATGATTTCCAGTTCGGAAAGATTCAAGGTGATGTCAATGTTCTTGTTCATGATGTGTGATGATTAAAGGGTGAAATAATAAGCATGACCGACAAGTGTGGTTGGCATATCCAACCATGCGTTCAATGGTGCGGGCGCATTGTCGCACTTGTAGTTGATGAACCGTTCCAGTTGTTCGCGGGTTTCCGAGTCGAGGGATTCGAACCGGGCAACGATGGTTTCCCATTCATAGTGATTCGCATCGTTAATGGTGACCACATGCAGTTTGTACCGGAATGATGATTTGTTGGTCTTGAAATCGTAATTTTCAAGGCGTTTGATGTTGATTCCATTCGCGCCGGAAACGATGTCATCGATGTCCGGGGTGTAAATGGTGCATTCGTTGTAATCACGATGCAAGACGGTGAAAAGACGGTCAACAAGGTTGCGTTTGGTTTCGGTGATATTCTTTTTCATGATGTGTGTGATGTTACTTTGGTTTATACTGGTTGAAAGGTGGGTGCGGTGTGACCCGCACCCGGTCGTTTTTATTCTGCGTTCTTGATAGAATTGCACCAATAAATGTTGTGCATTTCGTTCATGGCGGCATCCCAACGGTGGCGGATTTCATTGAATATGTCTTGCCAAGTTGACACAAGGGAAAGGAATTCGTGCTTTGTGATGACAAAGCCGAGGTCATCAGCAAGTGAACGGATGTTGCGGCGGATGTCCTTGAACACTTTGTTCATTTCATTGCGCAATGCGAAATAACGGTCTAATGCGGCGAAATCGGTAATCTTGTATGTGGCATGGTCGTAATACTCGATTGATTCGCTTGTTTCATCCAATGCGTTGTACTGGTCAAACATCTTTGCGATGCGGTCGATTTTGTTGATAATTGCTTTCATAATGTGTGATGTTACTTTGGTTTTCAATCGTGTGTTACCTTAACACACCACAAAGATAGATATTATTTTCATAATAACAACATATATGGCGAAAAAAAAGGTGCGATTTTTTGTCGCACCCGGTGGATTTACTTGTTTTCGCGTTTTGTAACGATGTATCTTGTATGAGGTGAAACCAGTTCGGAATATTCAGCGCACCAAATGATTCTTGCATCAACAATGATTCCGGTCGCATCGGTCAATATGATTGTGAAACCGCGTTCCGTAACATCTTGTGCGATGATGTTGATGGTGTTTCCATCGATTCCGAATCCATCGCACTTTTCGGTCATGGTCTTGATGCAAGATTCGAAATGGTCGGCGAAATTCTTTTCCATCATGTCAAGATATTCGGGTTCATTCATCTTGGCGGCATCATCCATGAAGATTTCGCACATGGCGCGTGACTTGTCATCAAGGGCATCGAACAAAGACTTGTGATTTGCGCGGAATTGCCAAGACCATGCGATGTGGTGATATTTGTTGACCCATGCGTGTGCGGCATCCTTGTGGTCGTTGATGAACTGGAAATGCTTGCGTGACCAATTCATCATCTTGTTCATCCAAGCGGCGCGGAAATCAACCATTGCGGTGCGCAAAGCGGATTCCAATGCGGTGTTATAAGCGGCATTCTTTGCATCGATTGCGGACTGTATGCGGGCAAGTTCGGCGCGAAGATTGTCAACGCGCTTGGTTTCGCTTTCAAGGCGGGATTTGTTTTCAAGATGCTTGGTGTAATTGTCGGTGATGGCGTATGCGCTTGCCCAGTTCGATTCATTGCGACCGGCGAAAGTAACATCGAATGAATGCGCCCATTTTGCATCCTTTGTGACAATGAGGTCATCGATGCTGAATGATGCGTTGTTTGCCGCATTGAACTTGGCGATTGCATTGTTGGTGCGGGTCAAGTACATTTCGGTGTTCTTTGCATACTTGGCAACCATCTTTTCGGATGATGCGATTGACTTGGTAATTTGTGCGATTGTCATAATGTTTATGTTTTTGTTATTTTGGTGCATTTGCATTGCGTGTGTTGTACTAACGCACTACAAATGTAGTAATTATTTTCATAATACCAACAAAATAAATGCGATTATTTTCATAATAATTTGCAAATCGCGCTTGTAGGCATGTAGAATAAGGATTTTGCGAAATGTGGAATCCGGGCAAATTTTTTGTGTGTTAAGATAAAACACTTAAATTTGTGTCGTTGAATACATTGTTTAACACTTTAATACACATTTCACCATGTTAAAAATTCTGCTCGCATTACTTGTGGCAAAGTTCCAAGGCGTGCGCAAAGATGGTTTGGAAGCAATGGCGCGCGCGCTTGCGCTACATTGCAAGTCCGAGGATGACGCGAAAACCCTTGTCGAAGAACTGGACAAAGCGCAAGTCGATGAATTTGTCAAGGATTACCGCGCCGGTGTGGACAAAGAGGTGTCGGATGGCGTAAAGACCAACGAAACCAAGTTGCGTTCCAAGTACAATTTCATCGAGAAAACCAAAGTTGAACCCGGCAATGATGGCAACGGCGATGATGGCAAGGATGGCAACAATGGAAAGGATGACATTGCCGCGCAAATCAAAGCGGCGGTCGATGCCGCACTTTCACCGTTAAAAACCCAGTTGGATTCACTAAACGCCGCCGAGGTTTCCAAGGCAAGATTGGCTAAATTGAACGAAAAGTTGGCAACATGCAAGGATGATGCATTCAAGGCGAAAGCATTGAAAGATTATTCGCGCATGCATTTCGACAATGATGACGCGTTCAATGAATACATCACCGAAACCGAAACCGACATCAACAATGCGAATCAGCGCGTGGCAAATGAGGCACTTGGCGGTGGCAACGCACCAATGTTCAACGCAAAGGACAATGACGGTGTTTCCAAAGCCGTTGCCGATTTTGTCGCTGAAAACAAGCCGGATGCAAAGGGGTCTTTCGCCGGCAAAGAACTTTAATCCGATTTCAAATCATTTCGAATCATGCTTACAATTACACGCAAAAAGGACAACCGAGTTGTCAAATGCATTCTTCACCGCGTTGCGGATATTCCCGGCGGTGTTGGCGTTTCCGTTGCGAATCTTGGGGGCGCGGTTCTGCATGAGGGTACACCCATAGGTCTTGGGTCAAACGGTCTTTATAAGGTCGTTAAAACTGCAAAACTTTATGCCACCGCCACCGGTTCGGATACCACATTAAAGGTCGTAAAAGGTCACCATTTTTCCGCCGGTGATTATATCACAAGCGGCGACAACAATGGTCAGTTGATTGCGTCAATCGACAAATCAAATGCGGAATACGATACCATAACCGTTAAAACAACCATCGGTGCGTCACTTTCCACCGGTGCATGTTTGACCGAAACCACCGGCGTGAACAAGACCGCCGCCGTTGCACCAGTTGCAATTGTTGGCGAATCTTATGATGTCATCCCCGGCGAAAATCTTTTCGTGAACGCATGGGTCATTGGCGTTGTCAAGGAATCCGTTGCACCAGTCGTTAATGACACAATTAAGTCAGCACTTAAAGGTGTCATCTTTGTTTAATCCTTTAATTCTTAAATATCATGCAGAAATCATTGATGATAGGGTTGAATGAAAAGGACATGTCCGCAGTCATTCACAATTATGACTTAAAGGATTTCTATTATCCAACCCTTTTCCCGCTGAAAGAAACAAATTTCCTTACATGGAAAATGCTTGAAGCGCAGTCCGGACTGAAAATTGCCGCCGACCTTGTTGCGCGCGGTGCATCAATCCCGCGCAAGACCCGCGAGGCAATCGCGCGTGTTCAAGGTGACATCCCAAAAATTTCCATTTCCCGCGTTAAGGATGAAGATGAACTTACCGAATACGACATCATGGTCGCAATGGCAAGTAACAATCCCGACCTTAAAGCACTTGTGGAATTTTGGGCGGAAGATACCAAGTTTTGTTGGGATGGCGTTGGCGCGCGTATCGAGTGGATTGCATTGCAGGAAATTTCACTTGGTAAGGTCACATTCACCAATTCCAACAATGCATCCGTTGTTACGGAATACAATGTGGATTACCTTATTCCAAGCGCGCAGAAACTTGGCGTAAACACCAGTTATGCCGCCGGTACATCCGGAAAGCCATTCACCAAGGACATTCCCGCCGCAATTGCAGTTGGTAAGACCGTTGGCGCGGTTTACAAGTACCTTTTCATGAATGTTGACACATTCAACGAATTCGCATCACAAGATGAGGTCATCAAGAGGTGCGCAACCTATGTGCAGAACGCAACCAATTCCGCCGATGCACCCGACCTTGCAACCGTCAATGCATACCTTGCAAAGCGCAAAGAAACATTCAAGGGATTGCAGATTGTTGTCATCGACCAGTCCATCACCATCGAAAAGGCGGATGGAACGCGTGTCGAGGGCAACCCATTTGCCGACCATGTCATGATGTTCAGCGAATCCAAGGTTCTTGGCAACACTTGGTGGAAACGACCAATCGATGCCAAAAAGATTGCCGGTTCGGTTGCTGAAAAGGTTATGCACGGACACACCCTTATCAAGAAATATTCCGAGGAATCGCCGGTTTCCGAAATCACCGAGGGAATCGCAAATGCATTCCCGGCATGGAATCTTTCGGGTCGTTCCGTTCTTATGCAGACTAATTCAACATCTTGGAACTTGAATTAATGCTTGATTCCCGAATCGTGGTGGGTGTTCACGCACCCACCATTTAACAACAACATTTGCGGCATGACAAATCTTGATTACATCACAAAATCGTTGTCCGGTTTGAATGTGTCATCCGATGACATTGAAATCATCATGGTGAAAGCCGGGATTGATGGAAATGCACCGGTAAACATAGATGCGTGTGATAATGCCATATACAACCGCATGTCGGTCATCCTCAAAGGAATGACCCACAATGTCACCGAGGGCGGATATTCCGTTTCATGGAACATGGATGCGGTCAAGGCGTTTTATAATGCGTTATGCACCGAACTTGGCAAACCGAATGTTTTGTTTTCACGACCGAAAGTCCGCAACAAATCGAATATATGGTAACACAATATCCACATTATTTGTTTGTTGTCAATCCAACCGGTGCGGCGACACAAGATGAAAACGGCGAATGGATAACACCGGCAACCGAAAAAGTCTTGGTCGGCGCATGCCGCGAGGAAACCAACGGTCGCGGTTCGCAGATTAACGCCGCCGATGGAACATTTGTCACATTCCAATCATTGATTCAATTGCCGGTCGGAACGACACCGGTTGCGGTTGGTTCGAAAGTCTTTGTGACCAACGATGCCGCCGGACTGGATGTCCGCGTTTCCGGGGTGTGCATGAAATTCGATGTTGGACAATTGCATTGCCGGTTATGGGTATAACATCAAATTTTGATGAAAATGCCATCCGCAAAGGGTTTGACGCGTTCATCGACCAAGTCGAGATTCAGCAAATCAAACGATTGCAATTGTTGGGTGAAAAGTGTGTCACCGAGGCGCGCAACAATCGCGGATATATGATGCAAACCGGTGCGTTGTTATCATCAACCGGTTACACCATATTCAAAGATGGGGTTGCCATTCATGATGTCTTTAACGCCGCCGATGGCGCATCCGAATCGGGTGGTGTTGTTGGGGTGAAAAAGGGTCAAGAAATCGCGCAACAAGTCGGTTCGCAGACAAAGGGCATTTGTTTGGTCGTTGTGGCGGGTATGAATTACGCGCTATGTGTCGAATCGAAAGGATATAATGTGTTGGCATCGGCGGAAAAACTTGCCGAACAAGAATTGCCAAAAATGTTAGAAAAGTTAATCGGGAACATTAAACAAGCGGCGGAATGAAAACATCATTTGAACTGGAACAAACCTTATATCGGGCATTGGATGTGTCCGCCATTAAGAATGCCATTTCCGGCGGCATTTTCCTTGGCGATACGCGACCGGTGGATTCCGAGAATGAGGATATAACCATCAACACCATCACCATATCGACCGATGCATGTCCGCAAACCGCAACATCAAATATCAATATCCATGTTGCGGATGTCGAAACCAAGGTGAATGGAAAGGTTCACATGGTGGCAAACCGCATTCGTTTGAAAGCACTTTCCGACAAGGTATTGAACCAGTTGCGAATCACCCAGTTCACCGGGATGAAGATTGTGCCGATGATGATGTCCGTTCTTGATGAACCATCGATTCATCAGCATTACGCGAACATCCGGATTGACTGGAACATACAAATAGATTAGTATTGACTTTTTAATTCTTACAACAATGAGCAAATACACACTTGGTCTTTGTGAAATCAAAGTTGGTGATGTTGCCGAAACCGGCGACATGCCGGATTCACTTGCCAAAATCGGCAAGACCTACAAGGACACCGCGAAAATCACGCAGAATGCTTCCGATGTGACCGAACATTACGAAGAGGGTAAAGCCGCACCGGAAATCCGCAAGAAATCCAAGAAAATCCCAACACTTGAATTTTCGGTCATGGATGCGGATGCCGACACACTTGCAACCTACATTGGCGGAACTGCAACCGGTTCGGTTGGTTCAAAGTCATGGGAATTTGACGGTGATGAAATTGTTGCAAACAAGGCAATCAAGGTGGTTACCGAGCAGGGTTTCGACATTGATATTCCGAATGCGGATATTGAAGCAACAATCGATGCCGACCTTTCCGCAAAGGGTATTTTCCTTGTGAAATTCGTTGTGACACCATGCGCCACCGGTGTGACCGGCAAAAAGGCGTTCCGTTGTGTTCCAAAGGCATAATGGGTGAACCCTTGAACTAATCATGCGCCACGATAGCGACCGACATGTCGTGTCGTGGCGTTTTTTCTTATCAAAACACTTGAAATCATGGATGCCGAAATTGAAAAATTGAACAAAGAAAAAGAGGAATTGAACCGCATGATTCAAGGCGGCATTTCTTTCGAACTGGAATGTGATGCAATCCGCAAGACGCGCGGATTCCTTGGTTTTCCGCACCGGGAAATCGTGAAAATCAAGCGCACATTCAAGATTGAGGAAATAACCCTTTCAACACTTGACCGCATTGGTGTCGAATCCATCGAACTGGACATCGATGAAAAGCGCATCAAGGATGGCGATGATTCAATCAAAGTATCACGCCAAATTGCAATTAAGCATGCAAAACGCATGGCGCGTGTCGTTGCCATTGCGGTGTTGGGGTCGGAATGGGAAACACCGAAAGTTGTCCGGGGTGACATTGTCCGGTATGTTGAAAATACCAAGGCGATTGATGAATTGACGGAATTGTTTGCGCATGCAATCAAACCATCCAAGTTGCACCAATTATGTCTTGCGGTCAATGCAATGTGCAATCTTTCGGATTTTTTGAACTCTACGCGATTGATAACAATCGACCGCACCACGATGCCGATTCGCGTAGAGGAAAATCGTATGGATTAAATTCACCACATGGTCGCCGGGGTGCGATATGCGCGCATTTCGGGTGGACATACGATTATTTATTGCGTGGCATCGCGTGGGGTCTTGTCCAAAGAATGATGGTTGATGCGCCGGGGTATGATTACAATGCCGATGATGATGACACCGTTATTGACTTGACCCAAAACAAGAATACGCAACAAGTTATGGACTTTATAAATAGTATGATGTAATATGGCTGAAATTGATGGCGGTTCATTGTCTTTCAAATCCCAGTTGGACAATGACCAATTGAACACCGCAATTGATGAAACATTAAGACGCATCAAGGGAATGTCCGATGGAACGGTTGCCGCCGGTGACAAGGTCGATTCGACCTTTTCGACAATGGCATCCGATGTCCGGAAAACATTATCGCAAATTGGCGATGCGTGTGCGACCCATGAAAACGCATTGGCGGAACTGGAATCCAAGTATGCCGAATTAGGTGTTGCCGCCGGTGATGCATTCATGGCGGGTCGTGATAAAGAATATCAGTCCATCGAAGAAGAACGCGCCGCGATTCAAGGTGAAATCAAGGTTCGCAAAGACCTTTTGAATGAATTACGCAACCAGTCAAACGAACTGGAAAAAGCCGCATCCAAGATGGAAGAATCAACCCAGTCAACCAACCGGTTAGGTGATTCACATGTGTCCATTCGTACTAAATTGCGCGAAATGCGCGAGGCGTTAATCGAAATGGAAATGGCGGGTCAGCGAAACACCGCCGAATATCGTGCAATGCAAGAAGAATTGGGGCGTTTGACGGATGCATACGGTGACGCGACCACACAAGCAAATATCATGGCACATGACCAAAGGGGATTGCAAGGTGTGATTTCCGGTCTTTCCGGAATGTCCGGTGCGGTGTCCGCCGCAACCGGTGCGATGTCATTGTTTACCGGTGAAAACGAAAACTTGCAAAAGGTCATGACCAAGATTCAATCAGTCATGGCAATCACAATGGGTTTGCAACAAGTCGAACAAACATTGAACAAGGATTCCGCATTCAATTTGGTCACCCTTGGTGGACTGAAAGAATGGTGGAACGGCGTTGTTGCTCAATCCGGGGTGGCATTGACCGCCGAAACCGCCGCGATGACCGCAAATGCGGCGGCGACCGGTGCGGAAACCGTTGCAGTTACCGCCGCAACCACCGCAAATGTCGGTTTGGCGGGTGCAATCCGTCTTGTAGGAACTGCAATCAAGTCCATTCCGGTTGTCGGATGGATTCTTGCGGCGGTGTCTGCAATTGGTGTGGCAATCGCATCCATCGTGAAACATTCGAATGATGCGAAAAAAGCACAACAAGAATTCACCAAATCAACCATCGATAATTGTTACAAGACCATCGGAACGGTCACCCAGTTATCGACCGAATGGAAGAAACTTGGCGATGACTTTCAAAAGAAACAAGCATTCATCGAAAGCAACAAGAACAAGTTTGATGAACTTGGCGTATCCATCACCGGCGTGACGGATGCGGAAAATCTTTTGGTGTCCAACACCGATGCATTCATCAATGCCGAAATCGCCAAAGCAAAGGCAATTGCGACCCGCGCGGCGGCGCAAGATAAGGTCAAGGAATTATTGACCAAACAATCCGAATATGATGCCATGCCGGACACAAAGACGGTGTATTATTCACAAGGTCAGTTTGGCGGCATGGGTTCGTATGAAACCGAGAACACCGCGAAGAAAAAGAAAAAAGCGGAAATCGATGCATTGAATGCCGAAATTACCAAGATGTTCACCGATGCGGCGAACTATGAAACCGAGGGATGGAACACATTGAAGAATGCCGGAATCAATGGCGCGGGTGAATATGCCGCCGGTACGGTTGGCGCGATTGAAAAAGCAATTTCCGCCAAGCAAAACGCATTGAAGAATGCCACAAACGCATCCGAATACAACGCCATACAAGCGGACATCGATAAACTGGAAACCCAGTTGCGCGGCATCACCGGCGGCGGCAATAATGGCGGCGATTCCGGAACATCCAAAGACCCATTCTTGGACATGCTGAATGCGCGCAAAACCGAATATCAACGGTTCATGCAATGGATGAATTCGGGTGATGAAATACTTGCCAAGTCCGCATCGCAAGAATTCGCCGGGTTGCTTTCCGAGGGCGCGAATTACATGGATTTCTTGCAGAAACAAAGACAACAAATCCTTGATGTTGATGAATCCGAAAGAACCGCCGAACAAGTTGCCAATTTGACCAAGTTGAATGATGCCATTGCCGCCGAAACCCGGCAAACGGTCATCGATTCGTTCAATGAACAATTGAATGACCAGTTGTCCAAGGCTACAAGCACAATGGAAATGTTGAACATCATCGCGGAAAAGCGGGCGGAATTGGCGAATGACAACACCGATGTTGACAATGCCAAGGCGGAATCACTTGACAACGCGGAAAGCGATGTCAATGAACAAATCGACAAGGAAAACGCCGACCGCATTGCCGCCATTCAGCGCGAAAAGGAAGAACGCGAAAAGATGTATTCCGACATGTTGGTGACATACGCATCATTTGAAGAAAAGCGCGCCGCCATCAATGAAGATTTTGCCAAAAAGATTGCAATCGCAAATGAAAAGGGTGATTCCGGACTGGTTGAAAAACTGGAAGAAGCGCGCGCCAAAGCGATTTCCGCACTTGCAACATCGGAACTTACCGATTCGGAAATGTGGTCGCAGTTGTTCGGCAATTTGGATGAATTGACCGCATCGCAAATCGATACATTGCTTGCGGAAATAGAATCCAAGTTCAAGGATTTGTCCGGGTCATTCAATCCGATTGATTTGCAAGAAATCCGGAAAAAACTGAATGAAGCAAAGTCCGTTTTGCTTACCGATAACCCATTCAAGCAATTAGGCGAAAGCATCAAGACCATATTCAATGATGCCGGTAACGATTCAAAGGAATCCGCCGACACCATCAAAAGGAATTGGAAGAAACTTGGTGAAAGCACCGAGGCATCATTTCAATTTGTCATGGATGCGGTTAATTCTTGCGATTTCTTGAAAGATGCCATTGGCGATGTTGGCGCAACCGCGCTTTCATCGATGATGACCGTTGCCGCAACATCCATCACAGTTGCAACGGCAATAAAAACGGCTGAAAAATCATCCGTTATCTTGGCAATTATCCAAGCGGCATTAGTTGTGGTTCAAGCGGTCGTGGATGTCGTTAAATCAATTGTTAATCAGCATGACAAGAAATTGGAAGAACAAATCGAGGGTTACAAACGAAAAGTCGATGATTTGACCACCGCATACAATAATTTGGAATATGCGATTAGCAACGCACTTGGTGGTTCGGTTTATGAACTGCAAAAACAATCAATTGCCAACCTTGAAGAACAATTGAAATTGGTTAAGCAAATGGAACAAGCCGAAAAAGACCAAAAAAAGACGGATGAAGATGCAGTCAAGGAATATCAGCAACAACAAATCGACATTCAGCATCAAATCGAAGATTTGTACCGGGAAATGGCGGAAGATATGTTGCAGACAACCGCCAAAGACCTTTCCGATGAACTTGGCGATGCGTTGGTCAAGGCATTCACATCCGGTTCAGATGCCGCAAAGGATTTCGAAACGACCGTCAATGATGTCTTGAAAAACATCGTTGTCAACCAGTTGAAAAAACAATTCCTTGAAACCCAGTTGCAAGGCGCATTGGATGACTTGCAAAATTCGATGGGTTACTGGAACGGCGACACATTTGTGTTTGACGGATTGACCGAATCGGAAATTGCCGCATTCAAGGAAAGGTTGAAGAATGCGACCGACAATTTTTCAAGCGCATACGAAATATATGCGGATATGTTCGGCGATGTCTTGGGTGGCGATGAAAAGTCTTTGTCCGGTGCGGTCAAGGGCGTTACCGAGGAAACCGCGAGCATTCTTGCCGGTCAAATGAACGCCATGCGCATCAATCAAATCGAGGGAAACGAAATCATGCGTCAACACCTTATCCAGTTGACACAAATCGCGCAAAATACCGCGTATTTGTCAAGGATTTACACGATGGTTCAGTCCATCAATGGCGCACTTGGTTCGAATGACTTGCGCGCCAAGGGCATAATTGATTACAATACTTTATAATATTTCATACCGGGTAATATGAAAGATTCTATCATCAAAGAATTGTCAAACAAGGGAATCGACATTGGTGCATGCACCAAGGGCATCGCCGAACTGGAACATTCATCAAGTGAATGTGCGGCATTGGCTGAATTATATTTCAAACATGCGCATTTTTGCTTGAATTCGGGGTTTCCGACCGCCGGATGGATAATTGACCGGTTCGGTGATAAACCCGCCGATTTCGGCATCTTTTGCCGCAATAATGGCAATGTTTCGAACATGCGCCGGGTTGCATTACTGGAATCCGCGCATGTAACCGCGAAATATGATGAATTCAGCGCGGCAAAGATATATTTGAAAGGCGAATCACGATTGGACATCGAGGTGTCAAACAATGCATTTGTATTTATTGATGCATTTGACAATTCGGTGGTCAACATCAGCGCATCCGGGAACGCGCGTGTTGTTGTTTTCCAGTACGGAAACGCCGACATCACCGAAAGTTCATGCGACAATGCGCGCGTGAAAATCAATGTGAAATCAACAAATTCGTATTAACATGGCACTTGATTATATTTTACACATGCCAATGGATGAATCCGACAATTCACCGGTGGCATACGATTATTCAACCAACCGAAACGATGGTGTCGTGTCCGGCGGGGCGGATTTCAAGGGTGGCAAAGTTGGTAAGGCAATCAATTTTGACGGAAACGGCGCACGATGCGATGTTTCCATGATGGCAACACAATTTTTGCTTTCCGCATCTTGGACATTCGCCGCATGGGTGCGTTCAAACAAACTGGATGTCGGGTCGCCAACCAAATTCATCATCAACATTTGTTTCGATGGCATAAACCGTTATCATGAAATTCATGTGAACAATATCGTTGGAACATGGCGACACATTGCAATTGTTCGTGATGGCAACACATATATTGTGTATGTTGATGGTGCGAACATTGAATCATTCGTGGACACCGGAACATTGAAAGGATTTTCCATTAATCAAGATTGTTATTCCGGTGACCTTGGTGTCGGCATGGTTGATGAGGTTGTCGCCGTACAATCAGCATTGACACAAATCGAAATTCTTGGTCTTATGTCAACGAATGCGAACCAGTCGTATTCGCTTGATGGACACGATTTCAAAGAATTCGGCATTTATGTGTCCGATTCGGATGGCGTTGTTGACCGACCAAAAATGAAAAAACCGCGCACCGATTCATGGGATAACTATCATGGCGAGGTGGTGGACATGTCACATAAATATCTTGAACCGCGAACCATCACATTATCTTGTTTCATCAAGGCGACCGACCGCGCGGATTTCATGGATAAGGTTTTTCGTTTCGAACAATTGTTCGACAAGACCGGATTGCATCGATTGATGATTGATGTCGGCGCGAAACCATTGGTGTATGAGGTTTATTGCATCGATGCCATCACGATTTCAAAGAAATGGAACGATGGTTTGATGGTTGGCACATTCAAGATAAAATTGACCGAACCCGAACCGGTGAAACGCGTTTTGAAACATTATGTGACCGACAATCCCGGTTCGGATGTTTGCACCATCACCATCAAGTCATCAAAGTATTTGAATGTTTATTGGGGCGATGGCGAATGTGACATCGACATTTGTGGCGATTCATCCGAGGCAAAGAGCATCACGCACCGATATTCCGCCGTTGGCGAATATTATCCGGTCATTACTGGGTGCATCGATGAAATCGAATCATTCACAACAACATCCATTATCGTATGGAACAAATTATAGTAACACGCAAAGATGGCGCGACATCATATCCGATTGTGTCGCGTCAGTCTTTCCGGGCAATTACATCGGCGCGTCAGTCATTCAAGTTACTGGGTGAAGATGTCGTGTCAATGACGGTGGAATCCACCGATGTGATACCATTTCGCATCGGTGATTACATCACCGTTTTCGGTCGCATGTACACATTGAACCGGTTGCCGGAAATGACAAAGGCGGGCGCGAATCGATACACATATAATGTGGAATTTGAGGGTATCGCATACGAAATGACACGCGCCATTTACGAACTTTCAATCGACACGACCAACAACAAGTTGCAGGATGTCCAAGGTGATTCCTTGACCGGTGATTTGCATCGATTCGCATCCGTTATCGTGTCCAACATGAATCGTGTGTTTCCGGGCAAATGGGTTCTTGGCACATGTCCGGAATCCGAAACAAATGATGTCACCTTGTCTTTCGGCGAATCCGATAATTGTTTGGCGGTCGCGCAAACATTGTGTGAACAATTCAATGTTGAAATGGATATTGCGTTCAATGCAACCACCGGCATCCGCACATTGAATTTCATGGATAAGGTCGGAACGACATTGGACATGGTGTTCAAGTATGGTCGCGGCGGCGGACTTTACCAGTTGAACCGAAAAAATGTTGACACGACAAATGTCATCACCCGATTAAAGGTGTACGGTTCAGTTGAAAACATCACCGCCAAATACCGCGCGAATCGTTTGTGTTTACCGGGAAAGGGTAAGTCCGCGTCATTCATCGAGGATTCGACCAAAATCGCGGATTATGGATTGTTTGAGGCATGCAAATACTTTGATGAAATCAAGCCGACATTTGACGGTGTTGTCACCGCAATCGATGCGGATGTGCTGAAATTCACCGATTCCAACATGTTTGACTTGAACGCCAAGGATGAATCCGGGAACACACTTTATTTGTTGGCGGGAACACCGGCAAAGATTCATTTCAACACCGGAAATCTTGCCGGATATGAATTCGACATTCACGCATACGACCATGCGACACGCACATTCACTTTGGTCAAGTTGCGCGATGAATATGACCGCGTTTTCCCATCATCGGAATCAGCCGCATTCAAAATCGCAGTTGGCGACAAATACAAGATTTTGGATGTTGCGTTGCCGGAATCGTATGTAAACGATGCCGAATCAAGATTGCAGACCGCCGGACAAGAATATTTCGATGACCATTGCCAACCGCGCGTCAAATACGGTCTTTCCATCACCGAATCATACCTTGAAAAAAGGTTCGGTTCGCAAACGCATGGCAATGTGTTTGGCGTTGGTGATTTCATCCATGTCATTGATGAAAAAATCGGCGTTGACAAGTTGATTCGTATCCAGTCATTTGACCGCGACATCTTGAATCCGTATCGTTACGAACTTACATTGTCCGATTCGCATGAACGCACACTTGCGTCAACGATTCTTGATGACATCATCGACCATGACAAGGAAATCCGGGTTGGCAAGTTGAACAACACCAAGTCGGTTCGCCAAGCATGGCGCGCATCGCGTGAAATACTGGATGCCACATTTGATGAAGATGGTCATTATTTCACCGACAAAATCAAACCGTTATCCATCGACACCAAATATTTGGCGGTTGGGGCGAAAGCGGCGCAATTCCAGTTGATAAACGCCAAATTTCAACCGAATTACAATGGAAATCCGTCATTGTTCCGGGCATCCGCATGTATTTTGGCGCATTATGCCATCGATGACACATCGGTCAAGACTTGGAACATCGCGTCATATTCGACCACATTGACCACAACTAATTATCTTTATTTGTATGCGGTTTGTTCCAAGTCCGGTGCGACCGGAACTTTCCTTTTGTCGCAAACGCAATACATGGCGGATGCGGATGCCAACAATTATTATTTCCTTGTCGGCATCTTGAATTCAATTGATGCGGTAACCAACACACGCATGTTGTCATTGTCTTATGGCTTTTCGACAATCAACGGTCGTTTCATCACGACCGGTCGCATCCAGTCGGCGGATGGCAACACATATTTCGATTTGGATGATGGCGAAATCGGCGGAAGAATTGTTTTCACGCGTGATGGTCAGCAAGTGACATTGGACACCCTTGGCGGCGAAACCAAGGATGCAAAGGATTACATCGACAACACCTTGCCGGGCGTATTGCAAGACATATACGACCAGTTGGATGGACAAATCGAACAATTCTTTGAAACCTATGACCCAACATTGACCAATGAACCGGCATCCACATGGACAACGACCGCATTGAAAGAACAACACCTTGGTGATTTATTCTATAACACGACCACCGGAAAGGTATTCCGTTTTGTCAAGGAAAATGGCGCATACAAGTGGCAAGAATTGTCGGATTCCGAGGTTGCAAAAGCACTTGAATTGGCTAATGATGCATTAGAATTGGCGGGTACAAAACGCCGCATCTTTACATCAACGCCATACACGCCGTATGAGGTCGGCGACCTTTGGGTTCAAGGCGCAAATGGCGACATCATGATGTGCAAGACCAGTCGTGTAACCGGCAATTACACCATATCCGATTGGGAATTGGCATCCAAGTACACCAATGATGCATCCTTGATTGATTTCATCACCGGTTCTTACGCCAACAAGATTGCCGAAATTGAATCCGGTCTTGATGGCAAGATTGAATCTTGGTTTCAAACGACCGACCCGGCATCCAGTTGGACAAACACCGAGTTGAAAGATGCGCATATCGGCGATATGTGGTATAATGGCACATCCAAGACATTAAAACGGTACACCAAGAATGATTCGGAATATTCTTGGACAACCATCGAGGATTCAACCGCCGTTGACGCGTATAAGAATGCCGCACAAGCGCAAGACACCGCCGATTCTAAACGCCGCGTGTTTGTGGTGACACCATATCCACCGTATGACATTGGCGACCTTTGGGTTGACGGAAAGGACATTCACCGATGCAAGACAAACCGCGAATCCGGTTCGTTTTCCGCATCCGATTGGGTCATCCCGGTTGCGTATGACAACACCAAGACCGTCATTGATGGCGGTGTCGTTACATCCGGAACAATCCAGTTGGCGGGCAATGATTCAAGCATCAAGGCGGGAATCACCGGAAACGGAACGACCGAATCATCCATCCGAATGTGGGCGGGTGCAACATACGAAAACCGGGCATCCGCGCCGTTCCGCGTTGACCAGTCCGGAAAGATGGTTGCCACCAATGCAGTCGTCACCGGCGAAATCAATGCGACCAAGGGCGTGTTCCAAAATGTCATGGTCAAAGGTTCAATCCGTAGTCCATTTGTGTCGGCGGGTGATTCATTTGATACCGATTATTCGGATAATGTCGCAATGTTGTCATCCGGCGGTGGTTGGATTGATGCTTATTCAATACCTTGGGATGTGGCGCAATCCGGGCGCGTGATTCGTATCACGAATTACAAATGGGGTTCGCAGACATCATCCGGTGTTTCGGCAATATCCGCACCATCCGGAAAATATTTTTATGAAAATGGCATCCAGTTGTCCGAACTGAAATTAAGTCGTGAATGTCTTGAATTGCTTGGTTACGGAACACCGACCCAGTTTTATGGATGGATAGTTTTGCGCCGCGTAAATTTGATGACCAATTCCCGATATGGTCGTGAAATAAGGTGTCTTTTGATGGGTCGCATCACAGTCACAAGTAGTGGTTGCCGATTCAATAAACTGGTTTGCTATGATGGCACAACGGCATCATCCGGAATATCGATGACAACGAAAGATGGAAAGGTGTCAATGTGGCGTGGTGGAACTGGTCGAATATACTTGGACATTCCGTCATCATGGTTTTCGGACATGAACGATATAATGGTTCAAGCGACCGGATATGGATGGGTTGAGGGTTCGACATCATCACCATGTAAGGCGACCGCCACACCGACATCCACAACATCCATTCGGTTTGATGTATCCGATGACGCATCGGTCAACGATGGTTCATTCATGTTCGCCATTTACAACATGAGTGATTGGATGTATTAAGATTTGATGCATTTGCGCATCAATTCCGGGTAAAAGATGCGCAAATGTATTATAATAACACACTTTTTTATAAATTTGCATATCAAATCCGTTTAATTATGAGCAACACAAGAAGCGGTGAAATGGTATCACCACAAATTGCGAACATGGGAACGATTGCCGATTTGACAACCAAGAATTTCAAGTTGTCGGATGGCAATGTTTTCCAAGTCAAGAACGATTCGTTTGCACCGGTCACATTAGAGGTCAAATTGGCATCGATGTCCGATGAAGATGATTTCGTTTCAACATCTTTTGCAGTCGGTTGGAATCCCGAAATTGTCCGGGAAATAAAGGCGAATGCAAGTCATACAAATGTTTCACTTAAATGGGGTTATTAGTATGGGACTTTTAATCGGCGTGGGTGCAACACAACCCACATTTCCTTATGACCAGTATTATGGCATCGAATACGATGTCACCGTTTCAAACCCGGATTGCACCCGCATCGGCAAGATGGAATTGCATAAGACATTGCCTTGCCAGTCCACAATGCGCCGTTGCTTGCTGAATGATGACGGTTCGGAAAATTATTTTCTTGGCGACACCGATTCAACCAAGCGCGACACCGGTTCGGCGGCAAACCTTACCGGCGCGGATGGCATGGTCATGACCAAACTTGGCGACATGTATGCGCGCTTTGAGCATGACGGAAACAAACGCCGCACATTGCTTTCCATGTATGCTTTGCCGGGATTCACCAAGTGGTCGAAGATGTATGGTTCGGCGTATGAGGCAAGTGTGAACCGTACAAATAACAAGTTGTCATCCGTTGTAAACACGACCGCCGATTATCGCGGCGGCAACAACACCGCATCATGGGATGGAACTTATCGTTCATTGCTTGGCATGCCGGCGACAAGCATCAATTTGACCACTTTCCGCACATACGCGCGCAATCGTGGCGCGAACTGGAATTGCAACACATACGAATTCCAAAAGCGCATATATTGGCTTTTTGTGGTCGAATATGCGACATTGAATTCGCAAAAGGCGTTCAATGCGGAACTTGATTCCGAGGGTTACCACCAAGGCGGATTGGGTGATGGTGTCACAACCTTGGATGGCACAAAATGGTCGAATCTCAATGGTTACAATCCGTTCATTCCATGCGGAATAACGAATTCTCTTGGTAACAAGACCGGCGTTGTGACATTCACCATGCCGGAAGAATACGGCGAAAGCGGAAAGACTGTTTCCGTTCCATCATATCGTGGCGTTGAAAATCCATTCGGTCATATATGGAAAATCACCGATGGCGTGAAATTCATGATTCAGTCCGAGGCGGATGGCGGCAAGTCACTTATTTATGTATGTGACAATCCCGCAAATTATTCATCATCCGGTATTACTGGATATGAATTGCGCGGCGAATTGCCAAGGTCAAGCGGATATGTCAAAACCATTTGTCATGGCGAACATGGCGACATTCTGCCAACCGCGATTGGTGCGGGTTCAACGACCCATTTTAGCGATTACTTTTATACCGATATTCCCGCAAGTGGAACGGCGGAACGCGCTTGCTTTTTCGGCGGTTTTGCGAGTTATGGGGCGGATGCGGGGTTCGTGTTTGCGGATTCGGATGCTTCGGCATCGTATGCGTATGCGAATTTCGGGTCGCGGCTTTGCTTTTTGCCATCGTAACGCGTGGGTTCGGGTGTCGTGAATCCCAAATCGAACAAGCATCACGCAAGTGATGCAAATCGAAATCGGAAACACGACATCCGGATTTCCGAAAATTTCGAAATGTGATTTTGGCGATGTCTTTTGAAATTGAATAAGGGTTGTCCGGTGTCCGCGCTTGCTTTTTCGGCGGTAATGCGAATAATGGGGCGAATGCGGGGTTCGTGTATGCGAATTCGAATAATTCGGCATCGAATGCGAATGCGAATTACGGGTCGCGGCTATACTTGTGAGTTATAATTTTTTGATAAACGACCGGAAACCTTGCCACATGGCAAAAGACAAATTCAGTAAAACGGCGTTAGTAATGTAACATTCTGCATGAACGCGCCAAATATACACAAGCAAACCAGTAATGAAACGGATTGGAAACTTATATGACAAAATTTGTTCGATTGAGAACTTGAATGCGGCGGATGCCATCGCGCGCAAAGGAAAGGTGCGCACATACGGTGTCCGAAAGCATGACAAGAACCGAGAACAAAACATCCGCGCATTGCATGAAAGTTTGGTGAACGGAACATTCAAGACATCGCCATATCATATTTTTAAGATTTTCGAACCAAAGGAACGCATAATTTATCAATTGCCGTATTTCCCGGATAGAATCGTGCATCATGCCATCATGAATGTACTTGAACCCATTTGGGTGTCAATGTTCACCGCCGACACATATTCTTGCATCAAGAATCGCGGCATTCATGGTTGCGCAAAAGCGGTGCGCCGGGCATTGCACAACGACCCGGATGGAACGCGGTATTGTCTTAAACTGGACATCCGCAAGTTCTATCCATCAATTGACCATGACATCATGAAACAAGTCATTCGGCGAAAATTGAAAGACAAAAGGGTGTTGGCATTACTGGATGAAATCATCGATTCGGTCGATGCCGGGATTCCGATTGGCAATTACTTATCGCAATATCTTGCGAATGTTTACTTGACTTATTTTGACCATTGGTTGAAAGAGGAATTGCACATCAAACATTATTTCCGATACGCGGATGACATTGTCATCCTTGCGTCAACAAAAGAAGAATTGCACACATGGTTTCCGGCAATCCGGGATTACTTGTCCGGCAACCTTAAATTGACCGTCAAGGACAATTGGCAAATATTCCCAGTTGACACGCGCGGAATCGATTTTGTTGGATATGTGTTCCGCCATCGATATACACTTTTGCGCAAGTCCATCAAAAAGAATCTTTGTCGCCGGGTGGCGAAAATTCGACACATGGATGTTTACATACCGCGCAAGAAATGGAAACGATGGGTTTCATCATGGTGGGGATGGTGCAAATACTGCAACGCAAAACATCTTTTGTCAAAACTTTACAATTCAATCAATTATGATACTCACATCATTAAAGAATGCGCATTATGATATGGCGCATGGAATGCCAAAGACATTCGAAAAGGACAATGACGGTTCAACGATGTATCGCATCAATATTGAACCCGAATTCGACCCGGAAAACCCGGAAACACAAATCGGTTGGTCATGTTACGAAATCCGCGTGTTCGGCGAGGTGACAAAATCAAATCTTGAACATGTGTTCATCCGTTCAGTAATCAACGAAACCGCCGAATTCGCACTTGTCAACGCATACAACGCAAGTGTGTTGAAAGTCAAGGTGGATTCCGCCGCCGTTGCTGAATACAAAGAATTCTTGCAGTTCAAATTCGATTTGGAATCAAGAATTGCCGCCGACCTTAATGTGTAACCAGTAACACGAACCAATCATGGGAATGCGAATTTGCGATTTGAATGTTCAACCGGATTTTATCATCGGTCGTTCCATCGGCATCGATGAATTGTTTGACCGGCGAATACTTATCGAAAAAGTCATCATCGATAAGTCAAATTTTGATGGCAAAAATTCATCCGGGTTGTGTATGCAAATGCAAGTTTGTTTGGCAACATTCAATCAGCAACCGGATGCCGCCGGTGATTATTTCACCAAAGACAAAGACGGGAATCCGGTTGGCGAAAGGCGTTCATGTTTCACCGGGTCGGACATCTTGATTGATACCATCAAACGCGCGGAAACCCGCGTGGCGGAAATCAACAAGGCGAATGCCGAAAAGGGGTTGCCGAAACAATCGTTGTTTCCTATCGACACAACGATTGTCAAGATTGGAAAGTGTTTCCAATTCACTTAAAGTCATGGATGAATTTTTCCGAATTCTTCTTGACCGCATGGCACAAATCATGTTTGCCGCGTGGGGCGCATTATGCGCATTCATCGCACC